>Ga0213863_10000292_pt1 | contig 39601 bp, 39 predicted proteins | sample PICome_8_FD_160128 | JGI IMG/M metagenome (GOLD analysis project Ga0213863, IMG submission 160128) | Coastal seawater microbial communities near Pivers Island, North Carolina, United States - PICO497 | ecosystem: Environmental > Aquatic > Marine > Coastal | place: USA: North Carolina... | reverse complement strand
CCAACTCTCCGGCTTTATTAGCACCATCGGTTAGCAGAATAACCACTCGATGGTTTTCTGGCCGGTCTTGCATGCGTTTCACAGCAAGCCCAATGGCATCACCGATAGCGGTGCCATTGTTGCCCGCAAAGCCGATTTGGGCTTCGTTCAATAGAGTCTGCATAGTCTTGCGGTCAAAGGTCAGAGGTGTCTGCATATAGGCCTTTTCACCGAACAGAATCAACCCAAGCCGGTCACCTTCACGCTTGACGACAAAGTCGCCAACCACTGCCTTAACGGCGACCAATCGATTAACATCTCGCCCATTCAACGCCATATCGTCTCGGCGCATACTGCCGGAGATATCCACGGCTAACAGAATATCTCGGCCGCTGGTGGGTAGGGGAACCGGCTCACCTACCCATACGGGGCGAGTAAGCGCCAGCACGGTAGCCAGCCAACACAGGCTTAGCAGCAAAAAGATTAGCTGCTGATACCAGCGCGATGAACTGATCGAGGTATCACTACCCTGAGCAGCATTAGCCATGGCAGGGGCGCGCAATGCGCGTCGGTCGATTGGTGCTGGGCTGCGCCAGCGACGGTAGAGAAAAGGTAGTGGCAGTAATAGCAGTGCCAAGGGCCAGAGTAAATTTAACATCTAGGCTTTGGCTCCCGGAGTATCATTGGCAACATGCTCGGTGATCCAGACTTTTGCACTGTTAATCACCTGCCCAGTAATTTTGCTTGGGTTGTTCGAGGCAGACTGTTTGCCATAGAGAATTGTTGATAGATCCTGGGGGAGATCCTGAAAAACAGGTTGTGGGCAGCTTCGCTTTAAGAAGTCTACGAAGTCATTGATATTCTGACTACTGACCGATTGCCCAGCGTAACTGATATTGGCGGTCTGCTTTAAGACTTCAAACACATTGGCTACTGTATTGTCTGGCTGAGTCAGCTCCAGCTGTTGCACTTTCTCCAGAGCCTGCCGCCGATAGAGTTTTACTCTATTGCGCTGGAGTACATGCCAGGCCAGATAACTTAACGAAGCGATAGCCAGCAAAATGAGCATCCACCAGCCAGGCGCCAAGGGCCAGGCTGAAACTGCTGCGGGCAAGTGGATATCCCGCAGCTGGGCCAGTGGGTCGTTGGGGTTCATGGCTGCCCCATCAACGAGTTGCTGCCAGTTTTGTCAGCCGCACTGCTGCGGGTTTGGCTGCGCCGTTTGCCATAGGCTCTGGCGAGTACTGGCATAATTTTGTCAGCGCTATTAAACGATAAAAGCCCGGCAGAGAGTTTTTCGCTCAGCCTGCGCAATGTCTGGCTGCGCTGGGTAAAAGCATCGGCAAAGCGCTGGCGAATGGCTTGGTTGCCAGTGTCGAGCAGACTCTGCTGCTGTCCGTCAGTAACGGCGTACAGAGAGGGGTCTGGCAAATCTGCTTCAAGGTCATCATAGATATGGCAGAAGTTGATATTGGCATGGCGTGCCAGCTCAAACAGATGCCGCTCGCAATTACTGTCCAGATCATGAAAGTCGCTAACAATAAAAACAGTGCTGCCAGGAAGGATAAAGCGCCGAGACTCCTCCAGAATATCTGCAAGACTGTACCTGTCCTGTTGTGGCTGTAACAGCTGTTGGCTGTATTCATGCAGACCGTGAATAAACTGCAACACTGCATGATGGCTGCGGCGAGGTTTAACGTCCATTTGCCACTGGGAGCCAAAGACCAGGCCGCCGACCCTATCATTAGCGCCGAGCCCGGCCCAGGCTAGAGCCGCAGATAATTCGCAGGCGACGACAGATTTTAACCTCTTGCTACCAAAGAACATGCTGCTGCGCAGGTCGCTGATCACTAGGATAGGGCGCTCGCGCTCTTCAGTAAAAACTTTGGTATGGGGTACCTGAGTGCGGGCAGTCACTCGCCAATCGATACTGCGAACATCATCTCCCGGCTGGTAGATACGCACCTGATCGAAGTCCATACCGCGACCGCGAAAGCGAGATTTGTGACCACCTGCCAGCATTTGTCTGGCCTGAATCTTCGGAAAGCCAGTGAGTTCGCGAGCACCGTAACGCAACTTGATCATTGCGCTAACGCTGGCTATTGCCGGATGCTCATCGGGCTCTCTGTGGTGCATGGGTTCATTCATGCGCAGGGCACGACATCCAAAAGTGTGTCGACTACTTGATTGGCAGTTATGCCTGCGGCCTCAGCTTCAAAACTGAGTATTAAACGATGACGCAAAACATCCTGAGCCACAGCGCGAATGTCGTCCGGGGTAACAAAGTCTCGGCCTTCAAGCCAGGCCCTTGCCCGGCTACATCGATCCAGTGCAATGGTGGCGCGGGGGCTGGCACCATAGTCTAGCCACAGGGCCAGATCACCACCGTAAGCCTGGGAGTTGCGAGTGGCGAGAATCAGTTGTACCAGATATTCCTCTACTGACTCGGACATATGCACGGCCAAGACTTCGTTGCGCGCGGCAAATAATATCTCTTGGCTAATTGGAGTGATGCTTTCGCCGGACTCAGCCATGGCCTCTTGGCGAGACAGTTGCAGGATCCTGCGCTCAGATTCAGGGGCGGGATAGTCCACCATAATATGCATCAGAAAACGATCCATCTGTGCTTCGGGAAGCGGATATGTTCCCTCTTGCTCAATGGGGTTTTGTGTCGCCATCACCAAAAATAGCGGGGGCAGTGGGTAGGTGTTTTTGCCCACTGATATCTGACGTTCGGCCATGGCTTCTAGCAGAGCCGACTGCACCTTGGCTGGCGCGCGATTGATCTCATCGGCCAGAACCAGATTGTGAAACAGCGGCCCGGCCTGAAACTCAAACGTACCCTCTTGGGGGCGATAGATATCACTGCCAGTAATATCTGCCGGCAATAGATCCGGCGTAAATTGCACGCGGTGAAAATCGGCTTCAAGGCCCTCGGACAGGGTTTTGATCGCCTTTGTCTTGGCCAGACCTGGCGCGCCTTCGACCAACAGGTGACCATCGGCAAGTAAGGCAATGATCAGACGTTCCACAAGATGATCCTGGCCGACAATTTTATTGGCCAGCCACTGTTTTAACTGATTGATATTCTGGTGCAAAGGTAACCCCTAAAAGATTGGTTCGCAGGATGATTCAGAGACTTGTTCGGAGGCTGATTCTAAGGTCTCCCGCGGCAACTCTCAAATGTTGTTTTTACGTTCTGTTTTTTAGTTGATTTCGGGTCCTGTTCAGAGGCCCAAAAGCCATTGAATTATTAGGCAATTATTTCCCTAACTCAACAAGGTTTTACTATCTTAAAGCAAATGGGTTTTGTTACCCTAGGTGTCAATAAATTTGAATGACAAGTAACAGACTGACAAATAACATAAAGGTTGCAAAACCCGCTCATGGATGCAAAAAACAAACTTCAGCGCGCCGGTTTGATTGAGTCGCTGAACAATATTGCCCAAAAAAACCTTACCAAATCTCAAGCTGGCCAATTTAAGCAATTTATAGCCAGCGCTATGCACTTTTACCCCGATGCAGACTATCTGCGCCGCCCCGCTGAGGATATCTTTCACAGCCTTTGGGGCTTGCTCAGCTTTAGCTTGAATCCGGCACCCTCTCTCGGTAGCTGTGGTGCCGCAGTGCGCGTGTTCAATCCGGATCCGGGTGTTGATGGTTGGTCCAGTCGTTTCACTAGTATTTATATAAGCCAGAGCGATATGCCTTTTCTGGTGGACTCTCTGCGCATTGTACTCAACCGCCGTGAGCTCAATATCTATACATTACAAAGTAACCCAATCTGGGCGGTGCGGGACGAGAATGGTTTGCTGTTAAGTACTCATAGCGATTACATGGACGGTGCTGAGCGCGAAGCGCTTATCAGTATCGAGGTTGATCGTCATGCGGAGTCAGAACTGCCGGACTTACATCAGGAACTGTTGGCCGTGCTGGATGATGTCGAGGTGGTCGTAAATGACTTCGACCCCATGCGTCAGCGCGTCGAGTTATTAATAAATGAATTGCAAGACCGTGCGCCAGATTCGGTTGACGTTTCGGAGTCTCTGGAGTTTTTAAGATGGATTCACAGTGGCTATTTTACTTTCACTGGCTGCGTTGAATTTAAACTGCAGGAGGATGGGGGCAAGCAGTACCTGACCGAGGTGGCGGATAGCCGCTGTGGCCTGTTTAAAAAATATGGCCGTGACGCGCGGCAGCAGTCAATGGAAGACCTGAGCCCCGGAGTAAGGGGACTGTATCAGAGTGGCGAGATACTGACCCTGACCAAGTCGTCTCAGCGCTCGCGAGTGCATCGTGATGTCTACTCTGACTATCTGGTGGTCAAACGTTTGGACAGTCAGGGTAAGGCTGTTGGCGAAGTGCGTTTCCTCGGTCTGTACACCTCCCAATTTTATTCCTACAGCCCGCGCCGTATACCCATGCTGCGAAAAAAAGTTGACTGGGTAATCGAAAACGCTGGTTTTGCACCCAACAGCCATGATGGCAAAGCACTGCAGGCGATCCTGGACTTTCATCCACGAGACGAGTTGTTCCATGTCAGCCGGGAAATGTTGGCCACCACCGCGATTGGCATTTGGCAGATTTATGAACGCCGAGTAACCAAGGTGTTCATGCATCCAGACCCGTTTGACAAGTTTGTAAGCTGTATTGTGTATATCCCGCGGGAGGCCTTCAATACAGATGCCCGGGAGAAGATTCGTCAGGCAATCGGTGATGAGCTGCAGGCCACTGAGTCAGAGTTCAGTACTCAATTTTTGCCCGAGTCAGTGTTGGTGCGAATCTATCTGGTTTATCAGATCAACGATAAAAAATATTGCGAAATTGACAGTGGGCGACTGGAAGAAATTGTTTTGCAGATTACCCGGGGCTGGTCAGATACCTTTGCTCAGATTGCCTATAAAGAGCATGGAGAAGCTGAGGGCACAGCCTTGGCACGACGGTTTAAACAGGCATTTCCAGCGTCCTATAAAGAACTGTACTCTCCCCAGCAGGCCCTGCAGCATCTGGCGCTGTTTGATGACCTGGAGGGCTCGGCGGAGCTGGCGATTGTGTTGCAGTCCCAGCGGGAGCCGCGCCACGAACAGAGCCACTTAAGTTTGAGGCTTTTTCATCGCCAAAGCCCTCTGGAGCTGTCGGATATGATCCCTATGCTTGAAAACCTCGGCTTTCGAGTGGTCATGGAACATCCCTATCTTATTCAGCCAGAGGCAGAGAGTCCGGTGTGGATGCAAGAGTTTTACCTGACCTTCTCCCTAGATGCAGATGTGGATGTAGAGGCGGTTCAGGGCAACTTTAAAGAGGCCCTCAGTCGGGTGTGGAAAGGGGATGCAGAAAACGACAGCTTCAATCGGCTGGTTGTTGGTGCTCGGTTGGACTGGCGCGCAGTGGCAATGCTGCGCCTATATGCCCGCTATCTCAAGCAACTGGGTATTTCTTACAGTCAGGATTTTATCGCCGATACTCTGTCTCGCTATCTGGATATCACACGCCATTTAGTGGCTCTGTTCAAAAGCTTTTTTGATCCCCGTTATGCCAATGATAGTCGTTCTGAGCGCTCATCCGGACTGGTCAACAATGTGATAGAGGCCTTGGAAAATGTCGATAATATTAATGAAGACAATGTAATTAGGGGGTACCTGGAGGTTATTCAAGCAACCCTCCGCACCAATTTTTACCAGGTGTTTGCAGATGGTACCCACAAGTCCTACATTTCGGTGAAACTGCAATCCAGTGAAATTTCACTGGCGCCAAAACCCCGCCCGGCCTTTGAAATCTTTGTCTATTCCCCAAGGGTAGAAGGGGTGCATTTACGCGGGGGCAAAGTAGCCCGCGGTGGCTTGCGTTGGTCTGATCGTCTTGAGGATTACCGCACGGAAGTGCTGGGGCTGGTGAAGGCGCAGCAGGTTAAAAATGCAGTGATTGTACCCACCGGCGCCAAAGGTGGTTTTGTCGCCAAGCAGGCGAGTATGGCGGCCGGCCGAGAGGCCTGGCTACAAGAGGGTGTTGCTAGCTATATGCTCTATATTCAGGCTCTGCTGGATATTAGTGATAACTTGATTGAGGGCGAGCTGGTGCCGCCGCAAGATGTTGTGCGCCGCGATGGAGACGATCCCTATCTGGTGGTTGCTGCGGACAAAGGCACAGCCACATTCTCTGATATTGCCAACGAGATATCCGAAGCCAATAATTTTTGGATGGGTGATGCGTTTGCCTCTGGCGGCGGTAATGGCTATGACCATAAAGGCATGGGTATTACCGCTCGCGGTGCCTGGGTTGCTGTGCAGCGACACTTCCGCGAGATCGGTATGGATATCCAACAGCAGGACTTTACCGTGGTGGGTATTGGCGATATGGGTGGCGATGTGTTCGGCAATGGCATGTTGTTGTCGGAGCATATTCAGTTGGTAGCGGCCTTTAATCATCTGCATATCTTTATTGATCCCAACCCTGATTCAGCTGCTACTTTTGTCGAGCGCAAACGATTATTTGAAACTCCCAGAGCGACTTGGGATGACTTTGATAAGTCTCTGTTGTCGGCGGGTGGCGCTGTGTACTCGCGCTCAGCAAAATCTTTAAAGCTGACACCGCAGATTAAACAGCGTTTTGATATTGTTGAAGATGAGGTTACACCGACTACACTGCTGACAGCATTGTTGAAAGCGCAGGTAGATCTGATTTGGAATGGCGGAATTGGTACCTATGTCGCAGGCTCCACCGAGAGCAGCGCCGATGTGGGGGATCGCGGCAACGACGCGCTGCGAATCAAGGGCAAACAGTTGCGCTGCAAGGTGTTTGGTGAGGGTGGCAATCTGGGTATGACTCAGCGTGGGCGGATTGAATTCTGTCTCAATGGCGGCCTGTGCAATACGGACTTTATTGATAATGCAGCTGGTGTCGATTGCTCAGACCATGAGGTCAATATAAAAATTCTGTTGAACAAACAGGTAGCGGCTGGTCAGCTGTCTAGGGCCGACCGCAATGACTTTTTGGCCTCAATGACTGAGGCTGTCGCTGCACTTGTATTGCACAATAATGCTCGCCAGACTCAGGCTATTAGTTTGGCAGTGCACCGCAGTGAACAGCAGCACGCAGAGTACCAACGGTTTATGGGTTGGCTGGAAGAATCCGGCCGTCTGGATCGGGAATTGGAGTTTTTGCCCACAGACGATCAATTGAATGAGAGGGTCAATCGCAATCAGGCTGTGTGGACAAGGCCAGAGCTCTCGGTGCTAGTATGTTATTCGAAAGTGATGCTAAAAGAAGCCCTGATGGAGGCTGACTTAGTTTCAGAGCACTGGTTGGCCAAGTCCCTCAATAATGCATTTCCCGCCGAGCTGATCAAGCGCTATGGCCCGCAAGTGGCAGAGCATCAGTTGCGTCAAGAAATTATTGCAACTCAATTGGCCAATGACCTGGTTGACCGGGTTGGCTTTAGCTTCTTTTTCCGTCAGATGGAGTCGACTGGGGCCTCTGCTGGTGAGGTGGTGCGCGCCTACAGTTCCGTGCTCAATATTCTTGGTATCGACGAACTGTGGCATTCCATTGAGCAGAACGTTGGCCTGAGTGCATCGGTTCAGCTCGACCTGTTGCATATGTTGATTAGATTGGTGCGCCGAACCACACGGTGGTTTTTGCGCAACCGCCGACTAAATCTCAACTGTAGCGATACTATTCCGCAGTTTGCGGCGCCTATGCAGGTGGTAATTGAGCAGATGCCTGAGCTACATGAGGCTGAGTGGATAAAGCTGTGGAGCGCAGAAAAACACAACTTGACCGAGCTAAATGTCGACGATGGGCTGGCTGCCCGTATTGCGGCTTCGGACAGTATTTTCCTGAGCCTTGGTATTGTTGATACGGCTCTTCGGCAGCAAAAACCCATTGAGCAGACCGCTCAACTGTATTTCACCTTGGGTGAATACCTGTCTTTGGATTGGTTCATGGCGCAAATTGTGGGCTTGCAACCGCAGAATCGTTGGCAGGATCTGGCGCGAGAGTCCTATGTGGATGATTTGGAAAGCCAGCGCCGACGACTGACGGCCAGTTTACTCAAGCAAAATATTAGTGATGTCACTGTGTTATTAGATACTTGGCAAACCCAGCAACAACCATTGATTGACCGCTGGCAGGCGATGATCAAAGACTTGCGTCGCGGCACAGCACCGGACTTTGCCATGATTTCTGTGGCCTTACGGGAGCTGCTGGATCTGGTACAGTCATCGGTTGATTCGGTTCGACCCGTTGATACAAATTAAAGGAATAGGCATGGATGTATTTAACCGGCTATTTACCCGACATCGTGACTGGTTGCGTAACAAAGCAATTGGCCGTGCGGAAACCCGTATCCTGTTGGCTGGCAGGTCACCGGGGGACTTTACTGCGGAGGAACTGGAGATTGTGGTGCAAGAAGAAGAGAGCATGCTAAAGAGCGAACTCAGAGAAAAAGGCCTGTTTGGTATGCTGGCATTGCTTGGCTTTAGTTGGCTTGGATAAATGATTAAAAATCTATTTCGCCTTGCGGTATTAGGCATTATCTGGTCGAGATATAAGGTCATTATTGTCTCTACTGCACTGTTGGTTTTCTACGTCTGGCTGGTGGGGAGCCTGCATGATGACTTTGTTGCATTTATCGAATTGGAGGATGACAAAACCCATCTGGCAGCTTCGTTCCTGACCAAATGGTTAGCTTTTTTGGCAGGACTGATTATTTATCTGGCGGTTATTACCCGCATTGGCCGCAAGCCCACAGTTAGTAATGGAGATGGAGAGACCAAAGCGGCAAAAGCAGAGAGCGAGCTAACCAGGCAAAATACTGAAGAGGACCCTTTTGCCGATGTGCGAGCGAGAAAAAAACTTAGATCAGCAGCAGACTTTGTGGTTGAAGGCAAAGGGAGCGGCCGCAAAAAGAAGTAGCAATTTATCACCTGAATAAAAGAAGGCCGCAACGTCGCATGAGTTGCGGCCTTTTTGTTGGCTCATCCTGAATATAGTAGTCAGCGAGCCGGAAGTGGGATAAATGCCCACTTAAACTTGTAGTATTTGGATACCTGAGAATCTGTTGTTACAGGCTAGCAGCTTTTTGCTGAAAAGAAGCCTGATTGAATCCATTCCAGTAGTCTTCGCGCCCCTCGCGCCAACCACGTGACCAATGGTATGCCATCATTGATTGTTCTTGATGCGGGCATGTTGCCAGTGAACGATCCTGAATTGCGGCCTGATAGCCTTTTACGTATGAGCGATGGCTCTGATCTCTTTTATGTTTTTTCACATGATCTCCTAAGGGTTGATTTAGGAAACTGCCAAACAGCATATAAAATCTGCTGAGAGCAGTTTTTATCAAACAAATTTGTCTAAAGAGCGATAGAATAAGCGCCTTTTTTGCGCTAATCACAGTTGACCAAAATTAGGCTGTGCTGTCGAAGATTTTGTTTGTCTTAACAGATTGCGCGTTATTCCATAATGTAATGAAAAGGCTATAGATGTGAGTGCAGTGGCTGTTGAAAAAACCTGGCTAGCAACCTGTCCCAAAGGTTTGGAAATGCTTTTGGCCGAGGAGATGACGGCTCTGGGTGCTAGCAGTGTCAAGGAGACTGTGGCTGCAGTGCATTTTGAAGGCTCGCTGGAGCTCGCTTATCGCGCTTGCCTCTGGTCCAGGTTAGCCAATCGTATTCTTATGCCGTTGCACAGCTTTATGCTCAACGAGTCTGATGATCTGTATCAACAATGTAATGATATTCCCTGGGAGAGCCACTTTACTGCGGCTCAGAGCATAGCTATCGACTTTATTGGTACCTCGCGACTTATTGACAATACTATGTATGGCTCCCAGCGGGTTAAAGATGCGATTGTTGATCGTATTCGGCGAATTGAAGGTGAGCGCCCTGATGTAGATACCAAAAACCCAGACATTCGTGTGCAGGTCCGTCAGCAAAAAGGCCGAGTCACCGTGTCTCTGGATATTTCCGGTGAAAGTCTTCATCGCCGCGGCTATCGAACTGGCCAGGGCAGTGCACCCATTAAAGAAAATCTTGCGGTCGCTCTGCTACTGCGGTCGGGTTGGCCAGAGATCGCTGCCAATGGCGGTGCCTTGCTGGACCCCATGTGCGGCAGTGGCACATTAATAATTGAAGGCGCCATGATGGCCGCCGATATAGCCCCGGGCATTCTGCGCGGTCATTATGGTTTCCACTACTGGCTACAGCACGACCAGGCCCTGTGGGATTCGTTGGTAGTCGAAGCTCAGGAGCGCAAGGCCGCCGGACTGGAAAAGCTCGAGCTGGATATTCGCGGCTACGATGCCAACCCTCGGGTATTAGAATTTACCACGCAAAATATTGAAAACGCCGGTCTGGATGAGCATATCCGCCTGGCCCGCAAGCCCATAGATCAGTTTGGCAAGCCCACAGCGGAGACTGGCCTGCTATTAACCAATCCTCCCTACGGCGAGCGTCTTGGCGAGATTGATGAGTTGATTCCCCTGTACCAAAAACTGGGCACCGTGTTGCAAAAGAACTTTACCGGCTGGAAGGCTGCTATCTTTACCGGCAATGTGGATTTGGGTCGAGAAACTGACCTAAGCCCCACCAAACAGTACAGTTTATTTAACGGCACCATTCCCTGTAAGTTGCTGGTGTTTACCGATATGACCTCCAAGTCCGCTCGCATTGCCGAGCGGTTAAGCACCCCGGCACCAGCCCAAGAGCTGACCGAGGGCGCCCGCATGGTCCTCAATCGGTTAAAGAAAAATCAGCGCCGCTTGGATGGCTGGCGCAAGAAATCCAATATCAGCTGCTACCGACTCTACGATGCAGATATCCCCGAATATGCCGTGGCCGTGGATATCTATGATCAGTCTGTCTATGTGCAGGAATATGCCCCGCCAGCCACCATCTCAGAGAAGGTGGCCCGCGAGCGCTTTGCCGAGGTAAAGTTGGCAGTTAAAGAATTCTCCGCCCATTATCGCGGCAAAACCCATTACAAAGAGCGGCGCCGCCAAAAGGGTGACAGCCAGTATCAGCGCAGCAATGAAGGCGCCAGCGATATTATCGAAGTCACCGAGGGCCGCGGGCGGTTTGAGGTTAATCTCTCAGACTATTTGGATACGGGCCTATTTCTCGATCATCGCCCAGTGCGTGCCATGATTGGCGATCTGGTCAAAGGCAAAAGCTTTCTCAACCTATTTTGTTATACCGCCGCCGCCTCAGTGCAGGCCGCTCTGGCGGGCGCCAAAAGCTCACTGAGCATTGATATGTCCAATACCTATTTAGATTGGGCTGGGCGCAACTTCGAACTAAATAGTATGAGCACCGGCAAGCATGAACTGCTGCGCGCCGACTGCCTCAAGTGGCTGGAAGAAGAAGGGGAGCTGTACGATGTGATCTTCCTTGATCCGCCCACCTTCTCCAACTCCAAGAAAATGGATTCAGTGCTAGATATTCAGCGCGATCACGGCGATATGATCCGCAACGCCATGGCCAAACTGGCCCCCAATGGCATGCTGATTTTCTCCAATAACTTCCGCAAATTTAAAATGGATGAGCTGACCTTGCGCCAGTTTGATTGCGAAAATATAACCCCTCAAACATTGGATATGGATTTTGAGCGCAACCCGCGTATTCACAATGTCTGGAAAATCACCAGGCGCAGCAGTTTTGGTTAGCAATCCATTGCTTGATTGATATTACGTACGTAATAGCGTACGCTTTTGATCTTGGAGGTAGCTATGACCACATACAATGTCACCGAAGCCAGAACCAATCTCTACAAGCTGATTGATGAAACTGCGAACACCCATCAGCCGATTATTATCAAAGGCAAAAGAAGCAACGCAGTGCTGCTTTCAGAAGAGGACTGGAGCGCAATCAACGAAACTTTGTTCCTATTGGCAATTCCAGGTATGCGAGAATCTATTCGCGAGGGCATGGAAACTGACCTTAAAGACACCAAAAAGGAACTGGATTGGTAATGTGGCAGCTGCACTTCACTAGGCAGGCACAAAAAGACGCGAAAAAACTGGCAGCGGCGGGCCTCAAGTCCAAGGCCAGCCAGTTGCTCGAGATTTTGCAGAGCAATCCCTATCAAAATCCACCTCCTTACGAAAAGCTTGTAGGTGACCTGGCGGGAGCCTACTCCCGGCGCATCAACATTCAACACCGCCTGGTCTATCAGGTGTTAGAACCCCAGCAGGCGGTAAAAGTATTAAGACTATGGACCCATTATGCATAAGCCGTCAGCGAACCAGTTGATCATCTTCACCGGCCCTAATTGCCATCTCTGTGAGCAGGCTAAGGCACTACTCTATCCGCTAATGTCGGAACGGGGGTTAACGCTTGTGGAGGTGGATATTCACACCGATGCCGAGTTACAGCAAAAATACGGCATTCGCATTCCAGTTGTATTGGCTAATGGCCAGGAGAAGGGCTGGCCATTCACAGCGGCCCAGATTGGGCGGTTATTGGATATTTAGATTTTTCGTGGCTTAAACCTTTTGACTCTGAAAATTAATGTGCGCTTGGGGCGGCAAGCCCATGTTTTTAATAATCAAATAGACCTTTCTTTGCCCAGTTCCCAATCCAATCACCTGCCAATATTCATATCAGAGGTGGGGATTTCTCCTCTTAAACTGTCTTACTTGGTGGGGTAGTAATTCTTATAGCCCAAACGAATGGGATAAGAACAGCTCAATATCTTTCCTTGAAATAGATTCGGGATGGCTCTATCCAATATAAATATGACTTTATTGTACGGATACTATAATCCCGAATTAGCATATATTCGCGGATAGACCAAAGGAATGGTGATGACGACATTGCGAAACTCCCTTTTCACAGAACTGTATATAAATACAAAATGCCAGTGTATTTCTAGAAATCAACGACACCCCACAAAAAAGTGCCCCAATAATAAACACATGCACTTTAGCTTTAATTATTTTTTATATATAAACCAATTAGTTAAAAGATATAAAAATGCCCCTGATGACATATCAGAAGGACGCCCCGATAATAATTATTATGAGGCCGAGAGGCCTCATAATTAGACTGTTAGCTTTAATGTTAGGTACCTTAAAGGTTGTTAAATGTTGACTACGATTTTAGCACTGTGGGGCGCGTTACTCTCTAGCATTGCAGTAGGGTGGAATTTATACCGCGACCTTTCTGAAAAAGGTAAGTTGAGGGTTACATGTTATGTGGGGTGCACTATTGAAGGTGGTAAACTAGACCCTAATAAGTATTTGGTTTGGAATGTAACAAATATTGGTCGAACATCAATTTTAGTTAAAAGCATAGGTGGTAAAAATAAAGATGATACTGCTTTTTTTATTAAGGAATCTTGCCTACTAAAAATGCTTAAGCCTGGTGAATATATAATTGAAAGCGTGGCTGATTTTTCGGTGTTATCTGAAAATCTTAAATCACTCAACGCTTATGATTCTTTAGGTCGTGAATTCAAAGCTTCATGAAAGCAAGTAGAACAGCTTAAAAAAGATTATGAACGTGGGAAGATGGATGTTGTTGCTAATTAACAAAGCTAACAAAGCAAGCAAGGGGGACAATTGTTACACTGCGCTTCACAATCGCCCCTTCTTGCGGCGTTAGCCATACAAAGGGCAGCCAGTGGACTGGGAAATATTCTTGCTACCTTTTATCGCAATAATAGGTGTTGTGGCCCTATATTCGTACGAAAGAAACAGAAAGATAACCGTTACTGTTGAGCTGCTCATTAAAAGCCTCGAAAAAAATGAGCATGATATTTCCGAAAAGGAAGCCGTATTTAAAAAACAGTGCTTGCTTACTTTTCTACCTCAAGTCGGAATGGAATTTGCCATTTTGGGAATCGGCTCGGCGCCAATTTCGAAAGTTGTTGCAAGTGAAACCTACTATCCAAAAATCGAATGTGGTCTGAGTTTGTCAATTTCCAGTGGTACCTTTGAAGAAGCCTTCGAAACTTTAAAAGATGAAAAATGGAGTGTAAAAACTCTTGAATAAGGTTAACAATGGCTAACAAACACAGCAACACGGACCCAGCAAGCATTGGCCTTGAAAAGCAGGCCAATAGACGCTTGCAGGCCCGGTTCTGTGGGCGTTATATGCCTTAGGAAAGCTATGAACGAAACTGAAATAGTATGGAAGCAATACGATCAGCATATCACCACATACAAGTTTTACTTGGATATGCTAATCAAATTAATGACCATGCACTTTGCGGTGTCAGGAGCAATGCTTTCGTTTTACTTTACCAAAACAGAAATACCGGACGCTAAGCTGGCCTTGTATCTCCCATGGTTAATGAGCGTCGGACTATTCGTATTTTTCTCCGTTGGCGCATATTTATCTACTATCACTCGTGAAGATGTTTTCAATATTAGAGACCAACTAGGCTTAGAGGTTTCTCCTGAACTGGGTGTTCTCACAATGTTGTTGGGTATTTTTTCAGTCATCACACTGCTATGTGCTGTAGGGCTTGGGTATGTACTCTGGTGCCAGTAAGCATATCATAAGCAAAGGCAGGATCGCCCTGCGGGCTGGACGCGCTAACGCGCGCCGCTGCTTTGGGCGTTAGGCACGAAATCCCCCGAGGGGTCGAACCCACGGTCGCTGGCCTCGGTGACTTGGATGAGTGCAATGGTATGCAGGTAGATGGCGCATACGGTTACTTTATTACCGAGCAGTACCCGTATATTATGGCCTGTCTGAAAGGGCAGATGGATGCGACGTTTGATTGATAGCCTCTGGGCTTAAAGCAATCAACGCCGCACGCCCACGTGATAGCTGTAACAGAGATGCCAACAACCGCGGAAAGTGATTATCGCTGGTGCTGTGCTATATATTTATCCAGCGCATTGGCAAAGTCCATGCGATCTCGCTGAGATAGGGGAGGGGGCCCCCCGCCGACCTGCACCGCGCTATTGCGCATGCTGTCCATGAAATCCCGCATATTCAGCCGTGCGCGGATATTGGCCTTGGTGTATAGCTCACCTCGAGGATTGAGCGCCTTAGCCTCTTTATCGATAACTTCTGCAGCTAGGGGAATATCTGCGGTGATCACTAGGTCATCTTTTTCTACTAGCTCGACAATGTGGTCGTCGGCCACATCAAAGCCCTGACTGACCTGAATGCTTCGCACTGTGGGAATGCGCGGTGTAGACAGCGCCTGATTAGCCACCAGTATCACCTCAATGCCAGTGCGCTGAGAGACGCGGTAGAGAATATCTTTGATAACTGTGGGGCAGGCGTCGGCGTCGACATAGATTTTCATAAGATCACTAAACTTAAGTGCAAGAACGATCCCCATTGTAGCCTAACTCGTCGCCGGAATAGGCTTGTATCTAGGGCGATACAGGGTAAAATGCGCGCTTTATTATTTAACTCATGTGGCCTCTGGTATGGGTCACCACTGAAAAGGAAAGCACTATGCCTGCAATTACCCTGCCTGATGGTTCCCAACGCGTTTTCGATAACCCTGTTTCTGTTGCCGATGTGGCTGCTGATATTGGCGCTGGACTGGCCAAAGCCACCCTTGCTGGTGTGGTCAACGGCGAGGTTGTTGATTCCTCCTTTTTGATGAGCGAAGACGCCAGTCTGGCGATTGTTACCGATCGCTCCGATGAGGCGCTGGATATTATTCGTCACTCCTCGGCCCACTTGCTGGCCATGGCGGTGAAGCAGCTGTTCCCGTCGGCTCAGGTAACCATTGGTCCTGTAATTGAAGATGGCTTCTATTATGATTTTGCCTTTGAGCGCACCTTTACTCCGGAAGACCTGGAGGCTATTGAAGCGCGGATGACTGAATTGGTGAAGGCCGACCACAGTATTGCCCGTGAGGAATGGGATCGCGACGAGGCAGTGGCATTTTTTAGGGACATGGGTGAGGAGTACAAAGCCGAAATTATTGCCAGTATTCCCGCTGGTGAGCCCATTGGCCTTTATCGGCAGGGGGATTTTATCGATCTCTGCCGCGGCCCCCATGTGCCGTCCACTGCAAAATTACCTGCCTTTAAATTAACTAAGGTAGCAGGTGCCTACTGGCGAGGCGATAGCAACAATGAAATGTTGCAGCGTATTTATGGTACCGCCTGGACCAACAAGAAAGAGTTAAAAGCCTATATCAATCGCTTGGCGGAAGCCGAGAAGCGCGATCATCGCAAGATCGGCAAAAAGCTCGACCTCTATCATATGCAGGAGGAGGCCCCTGGCTCCGTGTTCTGGCACCCCAAGGGCTGGGCTGTGTATAAGGCCGTGGAGGGCTTTATGCGCGATAAACAGATTGAGCGGGGCTATCAGGAAATTAAAACCCCTCAGGTAGTGGATTTTAGTCTGTGGGAAAAGTCTGGCCATGCGGATAAGTTTGGGGATGACATGTTTACGGTCACCACCGAAGACCGCAACTATGCCATTAAGCCGATGAACTGCCCCTGCCATGTGCAGGTGTTTAATCAGGGTTTAAAAAGCTACAGAGACTTGCCCTTAAGATTGGCTGAGTTTGGCTCCTGCCACAGGAATGAGCCGTCGGGCTCGTTGCACGGCATTATGAGGGTGCGCTCATTTACCCAGGACGATGGCCATATTTTCTGCACAGAGGATCAGATTCAGTCTGAGGTGTCGGAGTTTATCGACTTCCTCCATGAGGTCTACGCTGATTTTGGCTTTAGCGAAATTATCTATCGGCTGTCTACGCGTCCAGAACAGCGCGTGGGTTCTGATGAAGACTGGGATCGTGCCGAAGAGGCACTGGGCCAAGCTCTGGATGCAAAGGGGTTGCCTTGGCAGGAGCTGCCGGGAGAGGGTGCCTTTTATGGTCCCAAAATTGAGTTTTCTCTGAAAGATTGCATTGGCCGAGTCTGGCAGTGCGGCACCATGCAGGTGGATTTCTCCATGCCCGGTCGTCTGGATGCTCAATACGTGGCCGAGGATGGTTCGCGCAAAGTACCGGTGATGTTGCACCGGGCTCTGCTGGGTTCATTTGAGCGATTTATCGGTATTTTGATCGAACAATATGAGGGGGCATTTCCGTTCTGGTTGGCCCCGGAACAGGCTGCGGTGATGAATATTACCGATTCTCAGGCTGATTATGCTCAAGAAGTCGCTAAATCATTGCAAAATAAGGGATTTAGGGCCATTTGTGACTTGAGAAACGAGAAGATCGGCTTTAAAATCCGCGGTCATTCTATGCAACGGGTACCTTACCTTCTCGTTGTGGGTGATAAAGAGAAAGAATCGCGTTCTGTCGCGGTCCGAACTAGAGATGGAAAGGATCTTGGTAGCCTGCCTTTAGATGAGGTGATTGCCATGTTTTCTGCGGAGTCGGGTCGACGTGGACGTACTAGTGAAAACGAAGCGGAGTAAAGCTTATTAAAAAAGACAGCAAGCGGGCACGCCTCAATGAGGATATCAATGCCCCCGAAGTTCGATTGGTCGCATCAGATGGCAGTCAAGTTGGGGTTGTAAGCCTCCAAGTTGCTATTGAAACGGCGCAAAAAGAGTCTCTGGATCTGGTGGAAATTTCTCCTGATGCCAAGCCTCCCGTGTGCAAGATCATGGACTACGGCAAGCATGTCTTTGACGCTAAGAAGAAAGTCGCACTGCAAAAGAAAAAGCAGAAGCAGACACAAGTAAAAGAAATGAAATTTAGACCGGGAACTGATCAGGGCGACTACGATATTAAGTTGCGCAATCTGGTGAAGTTTCTGGAGAATGGTGACAAAACTAAGATTACCCTGCGTTTTCGCGGTCGTGAGATGGCTCACCAGCAACTCGGTATGGACATGATGAAGCGCGTTGAAGCTGATCTGTCAGAACTGGCTCAAGTTGAGCAGTTCCCGAAGATGGAAGGTCGCCAGATGATTATGGTGTTGGCGCCGCGCAGCAAGAAGAAGTAAAGCGCGCGAATAAAGAATTTCGAAAGAAGTATGCAGTACTTAGAAGTAGCAACAGGATGTAATTAGCGCGACCCGCGCTCAGCCATTGTTTTTGGCAGGCTGTCCGGGCGTCTCTTGTTGATTTTATAAACCTCTCATTATTGGAGAACAGAAATGCCAAAAGCTAAAGTACATAGTGGAGCTGCAAAACGCTTCAAAAAGACGGCTGCGGGCTATAAGCACAAGCATCAGCACAAAAGCCATATCCTCACCAAAATGACTACCAAGCGTAAGCGTCAGTTGCGTGGCACCAGCATTCTTAATGCTGCAGATAAGCCTCGCGTCGATCGCATGTTGCGCAACGTTTAAGTCACTAACTAATTTTTGGTAGGAGAATAATATGCCTAGAGTAAAACGTGGTGTTGAAGCTGGTCGTCGACACAAGAAAATCTTAAAGCAAGCGAAAGGTTATTACGGAGCGCGTAGCCGCGTCTATCGTGTAGCAATTCAGGCAGTGACTAAAGCGGGCCAATATGCGTACCGTGACCGTCGTGTTAAGAAGCGTACATTCCGCAGACTTTGGATTGCCCGAATCAACGCTCAATCCCGTGTAGAGGGTTTGTCCTATAGCAGACTGATTAACGGTCTGAGCAAAGCAGGTATTGCATTGGATCGTCGTGTGTTAGCCGATTTGGCTGTACATGACAAAGCAGCTTTTGGCGCGGTAGTAAACCAAGCTAAAGCCGCCCTAGCTTAAGATACAAGCTTAGTTAAAGCTTAAACCTTCTGCCTTTTGAGCAGACAGGTAAAAAGCTAATCGAATAGGGAAGGGGCTGCCGCTCTTTCCCTATTTTTTTATCAGTAATAAGATACACAATCGAGTTGTGTGGTGAGTCAAAATGATTGAATTGGAACAGATTGCCAATGAGGCTGGAGCTGCGATTGCCGCAGCGACTGACTTGTCGGTACTGGATGATCTGCGAGTTGATTATCTAGGCAAAAAAGGTCGACTAACCGGGCTGCTGAAAGGCCTGGGGGCACTCTCCAATGAAGAGCGTCCAGCGGCAGGTGCCAAGATCAACGAGGTCAAGCAGGCGCTTCAGGGGCAGATTAACCAGAAAAAATCTGAGCTTGAATCAGCTGCGCTCGATGCGCAACTGGCGAGTGAAACCATTGATATCACTCTGCCAGGGCGTGGTGAAGAGGTTGGCGGGCTACACCCGGTGACTCGCACTATGGAGCGTATCGAATCATTCTTTGCCCGCATTGGTTACGATGTCGAGACGGGCCCAGAGATCGAAGATGACTACCACAACTTTGAAGCGTTAAATATTCCTGGCCATCATCCGGCTCGTGCCATGCACGATACTTTTTATATAGATCCTAGCACTGTACTGCGAACCCATACCTCGCCAGTGCAGGTGCGCACCATGGAAAACCAGCAGCCCCCGATCCGTATTATTTGCCCGGGCCGGGTTTATCGCTGCGATTCCGACTTGACCCACACGCCAATGTTTCATCAGGTAGAAGGGCTGGTTGTTGATAAAGATATCAGTTTTGCTGACCTTAAAGGTGTGATTGATCAATTCTTGAAAGCCTTCTTTGAGGCGGACTTGCCTGTGCGCTTCAGGCCGTCCTATTTTCCTTTTACTGAGCCCTCGGCTGAGGTGGATATTCAGTGCACTAACTGTGGTGGTGAAGGCTGCCGCGTATGCAGTCAAACTGGCTGGTTGGAGGTAATGGGTTGCGGCATGGTGCATCCCAATGTCTTCGAGAGTTGCAATGTGGACACCGATCAGTACACCGGTTTTGCCTTCGGAATGGGCGTAGAGCGTCTAGCGATGTTGCGTTATGGCGTCAATGATTTGCGATTGTTTTTCGAAAACGATCTTCGCTTTCTCAAACAATTTTAGGCTGGGGTGAGTTATGAAATTTAGTGAATCCTGGTTGCGACAATCAGTGAATCCATCGATCTCGACAGAAGATTTGGTGGCCCAGATAACCATGGCCGGCCTGGAAGTTGATGCGGTTGATCCGGCAGCACCCCAGATGACTGGTGTGATAGTGGGAGAAATACTAGCGATTGAGCAACACCCGGATGCAGACAAACTGCGTGTTTGTCAGGTCGCAGGAGGAGGAGAGACAGCCCAGGTTGTCTGTGGCGCACCCAATGCTCGCGCTGGTATCAAAGTGCCATTTGCCAGGGTGGGCGCCAAGCTGCCCGGCGACTTTAAAATTAAAAAGGCCAAACTGCGCGGCGTTGAATCCTTTGGCATGCTTTGCGCGCAAACCGAACTGGCGTTGGGAGATGATGATGACGGCCTGTGGGAATTACCTGCAGATGCTCCTGTAGGCGCTGATCTTATTGAATACTTGGATCTGAACGACAATATTATTGAAGTTGACCTGACCCCAAACCGCGGTGACTGCCTGAGCATACGGGGTTTAGCTCGAGAAGTGGGTGTGCTTAATCAAGCTGCAGTCACAGAGCAAGCCTGCACAGCTGTGGCCCCTTCAATTGAGGATGTAATGGATGTGACTCTGGACGCGCCAGAGGGTTGTGCGCGCTATGTGGGTCGAGTTATCCGTGGCCTTGACCTCAGCCAGCCAACGCCCCAGTGGATGCAAGAGAAGCTGCGTCGCAGTGGTGTGCGCAGCCTGGGTCCCGCGGTTGATATCACAAATTACGTTTTACTTGAACTCGGCCAGCCGATGCATGCTTTCGATCTATCAAAAATTGATGGTGGAATTGTCGTGCGCATGGGTCAGGATGAGACGCTAAAGCTGCTCGACGACTCTGAAGTCACTATTGATTCAGCAACCCTGGTGATTGCGGATCAGAGCAAAGCGCTAGCAATGGCCGGTATTATGGGTGGAGACGAATCCGCTGTTGCCGAGGAAACCACTGATATTCTCTTTGAGAGCGCCTGGTTTAACCCCTTGGCGATTGCCGGCAAGGCGCGCAACTATGGTAAACACACAGATTCATCTCATCGCTTTGAGCGTGGTGTGGACGGTGCCTTGCAGGTGGCAGCTATTGAGCGCGCCACCGCGTTGATGCTGGAAATTTGCGGTGGCAATGCCGGACCTGTCTCGGTAAAAGAGTCTACAGATCACCTGCCCGTGCCAGCGACTATTACATTACGTGATGCGCGGCTAGAGCAGCAGCTTGGGGTTGCAATTGCCCCTGCCGTTATTGACGATATGTTGGTGCGCTTGGGTCTGTCTCAAGTTGAGCGAAATAGCATAGGCTCTACTTGGGTGGCTCCTAGCTGGCGTTTTGATCTTGAGATAGAGCAGGATCTGGTGGAGGAAGTCGCGCGCATTTATGGCTACAACAATCTGCCAACTTCTACTCCATCTATGGCACTGGAACTTCAGGCTGATCCTGAAACTGTGCAGGGCCTGCCAGCATTTAGAAACCTCCTAGTCGCCAATGGCTACCAGGAAGCAGTGACTTACAGCTTTGTGGATCCAACACTGCAAAAATTGGTTGATCCAGATATTGCACCTGTTGCATTGGCGAATCCGATCTCGGCAGATATGGCGGTTATGCGGACTAGCCTGTGGCCTGGATTGCTGAGCACTGCAGTGCATAATTTAAACCGACAGCAGAGCCGTGTGCGTATTTTTGAAGCGGGCCAGTGCTTTGTTCCATCTGCCGATGCTGGTGCAGATTCAGTCTTGGGGCTCAGCCAAAATATGGCCCTAGCAGGTTTGATTTGCGGTACTCGCACGCCAATGGGTTGGACTGCAAGCAAAGACAAAGTTGATTTCTACGATATCAAAGGTGACCTCGAGGGCTTGCTAGCTGCTACTGGACTTGCCCATGAGTTTAGTTTTACTGCTAAACAGCATCAATCGCTTCATCCGGGACAGGCTGCAGCGATTATGCGCAATGCTGAACAGGTGGGTTGGATAGGGCAGCTGCATCCTAAAATGCAAGCTGAACTTGGCATCAGCACTGCTGTTTATCTGTTTCAGGTGGATCTGGATAAAATTGCAGTTCGCAAGCTGTCAAAGTTTGAAGAAGTCAGCAAGTTTCCCGAAGTTAGGCGTGATTTAGCGTTTTTTGTCGACAATTCAGTGCAGGCTGCTGATTTGATGGCTGAAGCTAAAGATGTGGCTGGTGAAAAGTTAGTTAATTTAAAGTTGTTTGACGTGTATCACAGCAAAGATGTTGAAAATAAAGGGAAAAGCATTGCTCTAGGCTTGACGTTTCAGCACAGTTCACGCACTCTTACAGACGATGAAATAAACAGTGCGGTAGACCGAGTGGTTGCTGAACTCGGGAATAAATTTAAGGCTGAACTCAGGGGCTGATCTGGCAAGGGTCGCAACTAGAGTCTAAATTTAGGTAATGAAATAATGAGTGCTTTGACTAAAGCTGACCTGGCAGAGATGCTGTTCGATGAGCTCGGCCTCAACAAGAGAGAAGCAAAAGAGATTGTTGAGATGTTTTACAGCGAAATCTGTGCCGCATTAGAGAGCAATGACCAGGTTAAATTGTCTGGGTTTGGTAACTTCGAACTCAGAGACAAAAGCAGTCGGCCGGGGCGCAACCCCAAAACCGGTGAAGATATTCCAATATCCGCTCGACGAGTTGTGACCTTCAAACCAGGTCAGAAATTAAAGGCACGAGTAGAGAACTATGCTGGAACCAAGTAATAATAACGAACTTCCAACTATTCCTGGAAAGCGCTATTTCACTATTGGTGAAGTGAGCGAGCTCTGCTTGGTAAAGCCCCATGTTTTACGCTATTGGGAGCAGGAATTCCCCAGCCTTAACCCGGTTAAGCGCCGCGGTAATCGCCGTTACTATCAGCGTCAGGACGTGGTTCTTATCCGCCAGATTCGCTCTTTGCTCTACGAACATGGTTTTACCATTGGTGGTGCACGTCAGCGCTTGGACGGTGAGTCTACCAAGCAGGAGCAAACTCCCTACAAGCAGCTTTTGGAACAAACTATAGTCGAGTTGGAAGATATTTTAGAGGCTTTGGGCTAACGCCAACCTCGAGCAGTAAAGTCTCCACAATGTGTTGCAATAACACAGCCAGTCTGTATCATTGCGGCTCTCAAATCGGGGCGTAGCGCAGCCTGGTAGCGCACTACACTGGGGGTGTAGTGGTCGCAGGTTCAAATCCTGCCGTCCCGACCAATTAAATAAAAAAGGCCACCTTGTAGGTGGCCTTTTTTATTTAACCGCCGGAACGGCAGATCTGAGCGTAAAGCGCCAGGTTCACAAATTACGCCTACGGCGGAATTTGGGCAAGTCGCAAAGCGACGCAGCCCCGCAGGGGTAGTAATAGCCGAAAGGCTATTACTATCAAATCCTGCCTCCTGTGGCCCCCTCGGGATCTCTGGTAAGCACCTAAAAGGTGGCCTTTTTTATTTAACCGCCGGAACGACAGATCTGAGCGTAAAGCGCCAGATTCACATAACTTCCCAAACTTTAAGTTGCCCCCGGCGTTACCCCCTATTAGAATTCCGCCAAATATTCGGTTGCGCATAGAGACAACCGTTGTAATCCAGATTTATGAACTAATATCAGTAGTAGATAAGACAAAATAAAGTGACGGAGAGGTCAAGATGAAGGGGATGCTATTTATATCTTTTCTGGATTTAGTGGAAAGTCAGTATGGCCAAAAGACCTTGGACCTGATGCTAAATGAAGTAAATTCTGAAAACTGCGGCATCTACACCGCCGGTGGGGATTACGATCACAAAGAGTTGATCCAGCTGGTGGCGGCGTTAAGCAAGCAAGCCAATGTCTCTGTAACCCACCTCACCAAAAGTTTTGGCATGTATCATTTTGCTGAATTTATCGCGGCTTATCCCCAGTTGTTTAAAGGGCTGGACTCTTCATTTGATGTGTTAGAGGTTGTGGACAGTTTTATCCATCAGGAAGTTAAAAAGCTTTACCCTGGAGCAAAACCCCCTAAGTTTGAATGCCACAAGCAAAGCCCGACCAAGCTGGAGCTTATATACGAATCGCCGCGATGTTTAGGGGATGTAGCCGAGGGTTTGATTCAGGGATGTGCCGCTTACTACGGGGAAAAATAATGGTTAAGCGTGAGCGACTAGGCGATCTGTCAGGCGCCACCGAGCGGTTTATCATCAACCTGCAATCATGATTAGTTGCCTTGAGGCTCACCCCGCCTGCAGGGCTTTCGTTGTCCATGCCAGAAGGTCGTTGTAAACCTCTTCTTTATTTATTTCGTTGAGCATCTCGTGACGGCCATCTTGGTAAAGCTTTATCTCGACAGATTTCACGCCGCCATCAACAAGGGCCTGTTGCAGCTTAATCACTCCGGCACCGCGTTTTCCTACAGGATCCAGATCGCCAGAAAACAGGTAGATTGGCAACCTGTTATCAATTTTTGCCATAGCCTTGGGGTCGGTTAGTTCGGCCATTCCTTGCAAGAAGTCATACCAGGATTGGGTAGAAATGGCTCCGCCACACCAGGGGTCAGCAATATAGTCATCTACCACTTGATGGTCTCTTGATAGCCAGTCCTTTTCTGTGCGCGTGGGCTTGAACGAACGGTCAAAAGCGCCAAATGAGAGCTGTTCCATGATAGGACTAGCCTCGCGGGGCCCGAGGCGGGCTCGTTCAATCCATGCGGCGCCAGCGGCAACTTTAAAGGCGATAGGTGCATCGTAATTGGAGCCGGAGAGCACCAGCCCTTTAAGTCGGCCGTTGAGGGCACTTTGCAGTTGATCGCCATACACCTGACAAAAGCGTGTGGCCATAAAGGAACCCATGCTGTGACCAAGGATAATAAGGGGCAGCTGCTGTTGTTTGGAGAGATAGCTTATTAATTGCCACTGGTCTTCAATAAGCTGATTCCAGCTATCTCGATCACCGATATGGTAGAGGTTATCAGCGGCCTCACCAGTTTGCCCATGCCCACGATGATCATCGCCTGTCACCATTATGCCCTGCTGATTGAGCATGGCGGCCAGCTCTGCGTAGCGAGCACTATGTTCGGCCATGCCATGCATTATGTGAATCCAGGCCTTTGGCTTTTCTGCTTGCCACTGGTGGTAATAAAGCTGTCCGGTCTGGCTGTTAAAAATGTTGCTATGCATGGTGAGTTGTCCCAGGTTCTTGTCCGGTAGATACTTTTATAAGTGGCGTACAGATTGTCATAAATTTAGCAAGGGGTCGACCCTTAGGGTTTTACTGATTAGGCTGGATGGTTAAGCTAATGGCATTGCCTAAATCGGTACCATGTCTATGCTATGCTCTCGATGAAACAATTGTAATAACCGGTGGCCCTGTGAATATTGTTCTTTCCTTTGCGTTTTTTATTATCGCCTTGGTTTTACCGTTTAAAAAACTGGTGGTTCGCTGTATTGATTGGTTGTTGTCATTGAGTTCCTGGCGTGCTCTCGGCATTGCTGAGATTGCAGTGGCGCTGCCGCTCTTGCTTTGGAGTATTAGTATTGAGGGCTGGTTTTATTACACCACAGCAATCACTTTATTTGTTCTTGGTCTACTGATGCTAGCCGAGGGTATTTTTATTTTGACCACAGGCACCGAGTTACTGCGCAAAATACTGCGATGGATCGTCGCTCATTATTATGCGGTGGCTCTGCCGGTTGCACTAATCTCTCTGTTGTTTTCTATCTTTATTCTTTCTCGCGCCTATATCGGACCTATTGCAACTGTCTCGCCCTGTGAGTCTGGGAATCAGCTTTCAATTGCCTGCGTCGTGAGCAATCCTGAAGATATGGTCATTACCCCAGATCAAAGATTTGTACTGATATCTGAGTTTGGTGGCATTAGACCCCTCAGTGCCATGGTGCCGGGTCGGCTGGCAATGCTGGATGCTGTAACCAAAACGCCAGAGCCGTTGGCCATTATTTACTCGGACAATAGCTGGGGTGATAACCATTGCAGTAAGACTGCCGACAGCGACTTTGGCCCCCATGGCATGGATTTAGTGAAGCGGAATGATGGGCGTTATCAGATTGCTGTAGTCAATCATATGGGTGGCGAGTCGGTAGAGATGTTTGAGCTTGTGTCGGTGGCCCCCGTCGATGGTCAGGCCGAAAACTTCAACAAATGGGGCTTGATTTGGCGCGGCTGTGTGATGGCACCCAAAGATAATTATCTCAACGATGTAACGCTGTTGTCAGATGGCAGCTTCTTTGTCAGCCATATGTATCACCCAGAGTTTTCAGTCACAGACTTTTTACTGGAAGTTATTCTCAAGCGCGACACCGGTTATGTGATGCACTGGGATGATCACACTGGCTTTAGTCATGTGCCAGGTACAGAAGGGGCGCAGCCCAATGGTGTGGCCTTTGATCAGGCCAGTAATGTCCTCTATGTGGCATTTAATATTGGCGATAAAGTCAGCGCAGTGGATGTGACTAATGGGCGGGTGCTAAAAAGTTTTGCAGCTGATGGGCCAGATAATCTTGTTTTAGATAATGGCAAACTTTGGCTAACCGAATTGAATCATGAAATCTTAGATACGCTTGCCTGTGAGAACGTGAAACCCTGTGCCTTGCCATTTTCAGTGATAGCCCTAGATGCGGGCAATCTAGAGGAGGTGGCTCGGTGGTCATTCTTTCAACAGCCTTTTGGCCTGCCAACTGTGGCATTGCCATTCAAAAATACTGAGATAGAGCAGGTGTTTATTGGCAGCATGGCAGCGGATCGACTTGGTTACTTTGATCTGTCAACGCCGAAGCTTGTAACAGAGCCCGGTCTAGAGCCAAAAGTTCACTCGGAGGAGCAGCCAGAGACTGAGCCAATGCCAGTGGACGAAGAACCTAATGGGTAGGCTCTATTGGCTGGTAACCACCAGATAACACAGGAGTTCGGTGTTGCCGCGGTTTTCAATGCTATGCTTTAGATCGGCTCGATAATGGGCCGAGTCGCCCTCAGTTAGCTCACAGGCGGTTTCACCAGAGGTAAGCCGTGCGCAGCCACTGGTGACAGTCAATAACTCTTTGGTGCCTTCAAAATGGGGCGAGCTTGCTAGGCTGGCGCCGGGGGCGATTCTCAACTCGTAAAACTCAATATTCTTCTCGATATGCAGCGGTGACAATGTACGTATCTGGCATTCTTTGTCGGAGCGAAACAAATTGCTTTTATCTTCACCATGGACCACCTCAATGCTCGAAGACGCCCAAGGCTGATCGACTAGTTCGCCGATACTCATGCCAAAGGCTTTGGCAATTCTAAAGGTTACAGTCAATGTGGGGTTGGCTTGCCCACGCTCGATTTGGCTGAGCATGGAGCGGCTTACTCCAGAAGAGGCTGCCAGCTGGTCTAGGGTCAGTTTGTGCTTTTTGCGCAATTCTATAACCCGATTGCACAGAGCTTGGCTGGTGGTTTCTGGGTTGGTGTCGCTAGTGTTCATGGGCTTTGCCTTAGGCTAATCCTATATATGGGATTTAATTCTTGCTTACAGGATAACTGTTTTCTACGATGATGGAATTAATTCTTATATATTAAACCATCATCGGGAACAAATCATTATGAAAGCGTTAGTGAAAAGGAGTTCAGAGAAGGGTTTGTGGCTGGAAGATGTGCCTGAGCCTGAGATTGGCATCAATGATGTGCTGATCAAGATAAATCGTACTGCCATCTGCGGCACCGATATGCATATCTATAACTGGGATGCTTGGGCTCAGGCTACTATTCCTGTGCCAATGGTGGTGGGTTATGAATTTGTGGGTGAGATTGTCGATGTGGGTTCCAATGTTAATGATTTCCGCTCTGGCCAAATAGTGTCTGGCGAGGGCCATGTAGTCTGTGGCCGCTGCCGTAACTGTTTGGCAGGTCGCCGCCATCTCTGTGCACAGACCAGCGGAGTAGGGGTGGATCGACCCGGCGCCTTTGCCGAATATCTCGCACTGCCTATGTCGAATGTCTGGGAACACACCCCGGGCATAGATCTGGATGTGGCTGCATTATTTGACCCTCTGGGGAATGCGGTACACACGGCACTGCAGTACGACTTGCTAGGGGAAGATGTATTAATCACTGGGGCGGGACCCATAGGCGCCATGGCAGCTGCAGTGTGCAAACATGCAGGGTCGCGGCATGTGGTGGTCACTGAAGTGAACCCTCAGCGACTGGCGCTGGCTAAGACAGTGGGAGCCTCCTGTGTGGTTGATGTGCGCAGCGAAAGTTTGGCTGATGTCCAGCGCCAGTTGGGCATGAGTGAAGGCTTTGATGTAGGCCTAGAGATGTCGGGCAACCCTTCCGGATTTAAAGATCTATTGGCCAATATGTGCCACGGCGGCAAGGTGGCGATGCTGGGTATTCCCAGCGAACAGATGGCGATAGACTGGAGCCAGGTGATTTTTAATATGCTGACATTAAAAGGTATTTATGGTCGTGAGATCTATGAAACCTGGTACAAGATGTCGGTGATGATTGAGTCAGGCCTGGATATATCTGCCCTGATCACTCACCGGTTTGGCTATCAGGATTTCCATGCTGGCTTTGAGGTAATGAACTCAGGTCAGGCCAGCAAAGTAATACTTAATTGGCAATAGGAGTGGCATTGGAACATGTACGGAAAATTTCAGGATCATCTCAATCAAGAGTTAGAAACAATTGTTAAGGCGGGCCTGTACAAGTCGGAACGTGAAATCATAGGCACGCAGGGGGCTCGCGTTACGGTCAGCTCTGTTGCGCAGGTGCTCAATCTCTGCGCCAACAACTATCTAGGGCTCGCTCAGCACGCAGATGTGCAAGCGGCAGCCGCTAAAGGTCTGCAAGACTTCGGCTATGGCCTTGCGTCAGTGCGATTTATCTGTGGCACTCAGTCGTTGCACAAACAGCTAGAACGCAAGCTTGCTGAGTTTTTGGGTACACAAGACTGTATTCTCTATCCAAGCTGCTTTGATGCCAATGGCGGGCTGTTTGAGACCTTGCTCGGGCCCGAGGACGCGGTGATTAGCGATGAGCTTAATCACGCCAGTATTATTGATGGTATTCGTCTGAGTAAGGCTCAGCGCTATCGCTACGGAAACAATGATATGTCTGACTTAGAGGCCCAGCAGCAGGCGGCAGACAGGGCCGGTGCGCGGTTTAAATTGATCACCACTGATGGTGTTTTTTCCATGGATGGCTCTATTGCCAAGTTGGATGAAATCTGTGATTTGGCCGACCGTTACGGCGCACTGGTACATTTTGATGATTGTCATGGCACCGGGTTTGTCGGTGCGACGGGTCGCGGGACCCATGAATATCGTGACTGTGTAGATCGTGTGGATATTATTACAGGTACATTGGGTAAGGCGCTGGGTGGTGGTAGTGGAGGTTACACCTGTGCTGCCAGGGAGATTGTTGAGACATTGCGCCAGCGATCTCGTCCCTATTTGTTTTCCAATACAGTGGCACCGCCCATAGTGGCTGGGGCCATTAAAGCATTGGACTTAGTTTCCGCTTCGGATCAGCTGCAGACCCAGCTTATGCAAAACACTGCATTTTTTAGACAAGGCCTGGAAGACTTGGGCTTTAATCTTTTGCCCGGGGATCACCCGATAGTGCCGATTATGCTCAACGATGCAGTGCTGGCTTCCAAGTTTGCCAGTGCCATGTTAGAGCAAGGGGTCTATGTTGTGGCGTTTTCACACCCGGTGGTGGCTAAGGGCAAAGCCAGAATCCGCACGCAAATGTCTGCTGCTCTGACCCGGGAAGACCTAGTGTTTGCTTTGGAGGCATTTGCCAAGGTTAAGCAGGCGTTGGGTGTCTAGGTTTTTAAGCCAGCATTGAGGGGCAAAATCAAACCAATAAAAAAGGGCGACTCAATCGAGTCGCCCTTTTCAGTTTTCACAATAGTCCTTCAGGTTTTACTCTGCTTTCTGTTCCTTAGAAATTTTTACGCAGCGTTAAACCATAGGTGCGCGGCGCATTCGGATAGCCGCTAAAGCTGCCTGGTGAGGCAGTGGTTGGGAACGCCGAAATCAGGCTCTCATGGTCAGTCAGATTACGACCCCAGAACATAGCATCCCAGCCGCCATCGACACTGCTAAAGCCAAGGCTGGCATTAACATTGTCAGAACCACGGCTCGCCAGACTGATTGGAATCAAATCGGCAATAGCAACATCCTCTTCATGAACGTACTCAACACGAAAGAAACCTTCGATGGCATCCGTTACCGCAAATGAGTAAACGGCATTAGCGTTAAAGCTCAACTCGTGGACACCTGCTGGTGAAAGGCCGCTAAGGTCTACAGTGTTTTGTCCCGCAGGGCACTGGTAGCGCGATTCAGCCAGACCTGTAGTATCACAGGTTCCGTTGGTGAATGAGTCATAGACAGCATCAATAACAATAGCTGACAGGCTTAAGACCAAGTTGTCAGAAACAGCCATTACAGTGTCCAACTCAATACCTTTGTGCGTCTCTTTACCGGCATTTTCAAGATTGAAGCCAGTGCCAGAGAATACATTAGACTGGAAACCATCGATTGATTGCTCAAACAATGCTAGGTTCAGGTAGCCGTTGTCGAAACTAGCTTTCAGGCCCACTTCGATATTGGTCGCGCGCTCAGGATCCGCATTGCGGTTACCTGGAGTACGGCCATCCACAGACATGTTAATGGATGATGCTTTGAAACCCGTTGAGTGGCCAGCATACACAGTCATGCTTTCATTTAAGTCATAAGCTAGGCGGAAAGTGTGAGTCAGATCATCAGATTCAAACACACCAGACTCATCCACATTCGGGTAGTTGGGGAATGCGGGGAAGAACTGCAAACCGGTCAATGCATCGAAAGGTCCGCCAGCCAGTGGCAGGCTAGCAAAGGTATCGATAATATTAACGTCGGCGACCACTGTCTTTTCATCGACGGTGTAGTTCAAGCCCAGAGTAGCGGTCAACTTGTCAGACAGAAAGTAATCAAACTGCCCAAACACTGAGGTTGATACACCATTCATATCAAAGTTCTCACCAACATCACCAGTGCCAGGTGCATAGAACGACGCTGACAGAGAACCAATGGCTGGGAGCAAGCTGTTGCCAGTAATGTTTCCGCCCATCAGATAGGCAGCCACAGTGGCTGGGTCCGCTGCTGGGGAAAGTAAGCCCATCAATGACATATCGCCAGTGGCGGCAATTTCAGCCTGAACCGTTTGGCCCAACACCATTGCCGTTGCTATGGTATCCAGATCGCCTGCCATACCGGCAGCAGCAAAACCACCCTGCACCAGAAAGTCAGCGTAAGCGCGGATATCATCACCAAAAGTGACGTTGCGGAATGTTTTAACATCTTCATCACTGTGGAATAGACCTACCATCCACTGCAGATCGCCATCGCCATTTGAGGTCAGGCGAAGCTCTTGAGTAAAGGTTTCGAAGTCATAATCAACACGATTCTCATCAACCAGCTCCGCAGCAGAGAAGTCGGCATCAAATGTAGAGCGAAGTGATTGATCTCGCATAGAGGTGATTGATGTCAGTGTGGCGTAACCAAGATCGTAATCAACCTGCATAGACAGGCCTTTGCCTTCCAACTTATTGGATGGGCTCTCGTTCATGGTCAGGTTACGTGCCCAGGGATCAACTGGCGCTGTGGCAAAACCGCGTGCCGCAGCCAGTGCAGAAGCAACGCCAGCAGCAGGGCCGTAGGCCAGTGAGCTTGCTGCACAGCATATTTCATCGATCTCGTTGTAATCAGCGATCAAGCGAATAGACAGGTCATCAGAAGGTTCGATCAGCAGCTGGCCTCGGATGGCGCTGCGATCTCGGCTATTTACGCCTTCACCAGTAGTGATGTTGGTGGCATAGCCATCGCTCGAGTTATCACTCGCAGATACACGGAAGGAAACTGTGTCAGATAGAGGGCCTGTAACGGTTCCTTTGACAATTTGTGAACCGTAGTTACCGGCGGTGGCTTCAACCATGCCGCCAAACTCATCATCGGGAAGCATAGTAGATACGCTGATAACACCAGCAGAGGCGTTCTTACCAAACAGTGTCGATTGCGGGCCGCTGAGTACTTCAACGCGCTCTACAGTGGGCAGATCCGCCAGCGATGAGGCGGAGCGAGTGCGGGGCACACCGTCAATGTACACAGTTACCGCAGGCTCGATGCCTGGATTATTTGCACCATTACCGTATCCACGAATAATAAAGTTAGTCTGAGCAGAGCTCTGAAGCTGATTCACGCGCAGGGATGGCACAGCAGACTGAAGGTCGATCAAATCGACGATGCTGGATTGTTGGATGGTCTCGCCACTGGTGACAGATACGCTTATTGGCACGTCTTGCAGTGATTGTTCTCTCTTGTTAGCAGTAACAACGATTTCTTCGATAGCAGCCTGAGCCATACCCGACGTCAATACGCCAGCGATCGCTACAGACAGGCACAGTTTGCTAGAATTTGGAAAATTCATGATAGCCCCTCGATAAGTGATTATTCCCGGAAATTACCCGGCCTTTTTTTCGTACTTTTTATCTACGGCTTATATCCCGCCGTGAGTGCCTCTGCAGGCGGTGAGCACTGTATTCACCGCTGCAACCGATATCAACCTTTATTTATAGTATTCACCGGTTTCAGGAAGATTCAATTGATAACCTTGATGGTCCTGTAAAAATATTGACGAATAAGCATTGCGATGCATCAATAGCATTTTGGGAAGGCCTTAACAGAACGCCTACTGCAAGGCTCGATTCGTTTTGAAGCGCGGGTGAGAGGCCCGCTGGTAAATCACAGTTGTTTGTCAGCGGCGCGATATTATGTCTATCAAGTAAACAAACATAATGTGCACCGCTAGCCCCAGCGAGCCATTATCTGCTCCCGTTTTCTGGGGTCAATATTGACCTTGGACAGATCCCCCTGAATATGTGGCAGGGCCATGAGTCGCGGGTCCATCACTCGAAACCACAGCGATGGCAAATAGGCGAGTAGGTACATACCATAATAGCCATTGGGCAGTTCCGGTATATCGGCAAAATTGCGCAGACTCTGGTAGCGGCGTATTGGGTTGGCATGATGATCAGAGTGACGCTGCAAATGGAACAGTGCTAGATTTGACATAATATAGTTGGCGTTCCAAGAATGATGGGGTTGGCAGCGTTCGTAGCGACCATTTTCTTTTTTCTCTCTTAGTAGCCCATAGTGCTCAATGTAATTAGCGGAGGTCAGCTGATACCAAGCCCAGAAATTATGCACGGCCAAAAATGGCAACATGATCCAGCCAAATGCATAGATCAGCGATCCCTGTAATACCGCGCTAAGCAGGTAAGACTGCAAAATATCATTGTGCACAGACCATGCCGACTTGCCCTGTTTGTTAAGGCGCGCTTTTTCTAGATTCCAGCCGCGGACAAAAGTGCCGGGAATTTCCCGAAGGGTAAACGCATAGATTGACTCACCCATTCGTGAGCTGGCCGGATCTTCCGGGGTGGCTACCAGCACATGGTGGCCGCGATTGTGTTCCACGCAAAAATGGCCATAAGCTGGCACTGCCAGAGTAATCTTGGCTAATAACTGTTCAATTTTGGTTTGTTTGTGGCCCATCTCATGGGCGGTGTTGATACCCAGCCCACTGTAACCACCGGCGATAATCGCCGATACCAAAACAACCCACCAGCTTAAATCATTAGTGCCAATGACATAGGCCATTACAATCAAGACTAAAAAATGCATGGGCACAGTGATAAAGGTTAAAAGTCTGTAATAAGTATCTGATTCCAGCTGGGGTACCAATTCTTCCGGCGGATTATTGGCGTCACTTCCGATTAACCAATCCAGCACAGGTATCAATGTATAGTTGATCATTAGGGGAAGGCACAAAGTCCATTCTTGGCCTGTGCGATAAAAGAAAAACACACCCATTAACGGGAACAGGGGCATAAGTACTGAATTTAGCCAGAGGTAGCGCTTTTTGTCGCTGTAGCTGATCGTGCCTTTTTCAGGGTCATCAATTGAATAGGTTGCCATCACAGTGCTCCACTGATCCGCGCAGGGCCTTAAGATCGAGATTTTAGCCCCATGGTTATTGTTTTTGAATGACTATATAGGTTTTTCTGCCTTGGGCGCAATACTTTAGGTCTCGCGCAATCGCTCTGCGGTCAGTAAATCAAACAGGGGCCACTGCTTTAATGCTTACAACGACTGTGAAGGACTACCGATATTATCTCGCCAGTCTATCTATTCTGATACAAAAGTCCCGTCAGCACGTAACCCAGTTAAATAAAAGATAGGAACTTTTGGCTATGGCCCGATCAGTGAAGTGCCTAAAAAGTAGCTTTAATACAGAGCAGTTATCTCGCATTGTAGAGATGGCGTGGGAAGATCGCACGCCCTTTGAGGCCATTGAGTTTAATTTTGGCGTTAATGAATCTGCGGTAATAGAGATTATGCGCAGCGAAATCAAACCCAGTTCATTTCGACTGTGGCGCAAGCGCGTCACTGCCCGCAAAACTAAGCATCAATCCCTGCGCTCCCCCGATGTGAGCCGTGGATACTGCCCAACACAATACAAGCGTTAAACCAATTGGAGGTGCGATATGGGAGTAGCAAATCGATTTTTTTTAATAACGGCGCTGGTTATGGCTGCGGCATTAGCTCAGGCAGGCGATATGTTGATTGATGATTTCTCCACTAACCCTCAATTGCGATGGACCTACCTCAGCGATCAGGTTATGGGGGGCGTATCTGAGGGCTCAGTTGAATACCGCAAGCAGGAAGGAGAAAGTTTTGCTCATTTGACCGGGCGCGTCAGCACCGAAAACAATGGGGGCTTTATTCAGGTGCGGACTCGCATCAATAAAGGTACCACCGGCGCCGTTGCGGGGGTGTATTTAAAAGTTCGCGGCAACTCTCAAGGCTATTATATCCACCTGCGCACTGCTGGCACTATGCTGCCCTGGCAGTATTATCAGGCGAGCTTCGATACCACGGAGGAATGGCAAACCATTCGCTTGCCTCTGAGTGCCTTTGAGCGCTCAGGCAACTGGCTGCGCTCCAAGGTGAAAGCTAGCTCAATTCGCAGTCTGGGCGTGGTTGCCTATGGTCGCGATCATCAGGCGGAGATCGATGTTGCTGAGATAGGTTTTTACGACTGACCCAACAGTCGTTATGATAAGATCTTTCTACGACAACAACGCAGGGAGATCAAGGCATGTCAAAGGCTAGAACCACAGCAGGGCAGGGTAAATTGTACGACAGTATTCTGGATACAATTGGCAACACGCCCTGTGTGCAGGTCAAAAAAATGGTGCCGGACAATGTGCGGCTCTACGTCAAGGCGGAATTTTTTAACCCCGCAGGCTCGGTCAAAGACCGACTCGCCATTAGCATTATTGAAGAAGCGGAGCGCAACGGTCAGCTTGTGCCTGGGCAGACTGTGGTGGAAGCTACCAGCGGCAATACCGGTGTGGGCCTTGCTATGGTTTGTGCCGCAAAAGGGTATCCCTTTGTTGCAACCATGCCCACCAGTGTGTCTATCGAACGTCGCAAGCTTATGCGCTTTCTAGGTGCTCAGGTGATACTCACACCAAAAGAAGATAAAGCCATGGGCTGCTATCACAAAGCCGTAGAGCTGGCCGATGCCAATGGCTGGTTCTTAGCGCGACAGTTTGAAACCGACGCCAATGCCAAGATTCATCAAAATACCACTGCTCAAGAGATAATGGCTGACTTTGCCGGGGACCGGCTAGATTACTGGGTCACAGGTTATGGTACCGGCGGCACCTTTTCTGGCGTGGCCAAGGTGCTTAGAGAAGCGCGACCTGAAACCAAAATAATCCTAAGTGAACCGGTCAATGCTCAGTTAATTGACAGTGGTGTCAGCCAAGAACGTGGCGCTGATGGCTCACCGGCCCAGAGCCACCCCGCGTTTGAACCTCATATGATTCAGGGTTGGACGCCAGACTTTATACCTGCAGTTTTGCAGGACTCCATCGATCAGAAACGCTTTGATAAATTAGTGCCTATCGACGGTCAGGACGGCATTGAAGCCTCAAAAATGCTGGCGCAAAAAGAAGGGATATTTACTGGTATCTCTGGTGGCTCGACCTTTGCAGTGGCACTTGATATCGCTCAGAGCGCCGAGCCAGGCACGGTGATTCTTTGTATGCTGCCGGACACTGGAGAGCGCTACTTATCATCGCCCCTGTTTGAAGGTGTGGGTGAGGATATGAATGAGGAAGAGACTGCACTGTCGCTGTCGACCCCAGGGTTTCATCTCTCTTAGCTGAAAATGCCTTTACTATGGCATTTGGCGTTTAGCAAACGCCTCTAATTGCTCCGCAGTGGCGGGTGATTGGTGGTTTTCCTTCCACTCGCTGTAGGACATGCCGTATATAATCTCCCGGGCTTGCTCGTAATCAATTTTGATATTCCGCTCATCAGCTTCCGCTGCGTACCATTTACTAAGGCAATTGCGGCAGAAATTGGCAAGAATCATCAGATCAATATTTTGAACGTCTTTGTTACTGTCGAGATGGTCTAGCAGGCGGCGAAAGGTAGCCGCTTCGAGTTCGGTGCGTTGAGACTCAGGGATCATTGGATAGATTGTCCAGATGCTATTGTTTGGCAGATATCTGATTATAGTCTGCTAAACGCATAATTAAACCCTCAAAGCGGGCGCACCAGTGCAGGTAGCGCCCGCCCAGGGTAGGGCTTTGCTATTGGTGCTGAGCTGCTCTCAGTTCCAGCAACCAGCTATCATGGCGCCGTTCGGCGTCATAAAAAACAGCAGCGGTGAAGCAGGTCATAAATAGCAGAACAAAGTGACTGGCTAAGCTGATACCCATGTAGATCACGCTGCCTACGTAGATGCCAAATACCACAGACCACATCCAGGCGAGAACCGTCATAATCCAGAGTCGTGAAACCGGATCGGGAATATGGCGCAGAGGATTTTTATTGTGATCCATTACCGCGTTGTAGCAGTCATAAAACCAAAGGAATGCAAGTTTAGTTTTCATCTGATTACCCTTTTATTGTTGAATAAATTCAATCTAATTAGTTTTTATTTTTGTCTGGGTCATAGAAACCTACGGCAGTAGAATTTATTTGGATCAGATGGATATTTGCTCAGAGCAATGGAATCAGGTGGAAACTGCCCACCGCTGTTGTTCAAGATACAAAAAAACCCGCCTAAAAGACGGGTTTTTTTGAATATGGCGCACTCGGAAGGATTCGAACCTTCGACCGCCCGGTTCGTAGCCGGGTACTCTATCCAGCTGAGCTACGAGTGCGTTTTGGCCTCATTTCTGAGGTAGCGCACTATAGGTGAGCATTGAGTTTGAGTCAACAACGGAGAGGCCTGAAAGGGATGTTTTTTACATTCCTTAGCGGCTGTAGGCCACGGGTACGTCCATGGTCTCTTTTAATTCTTCCATCACCACATAGCTAGTGGATTCCTGAACAGCGGGCAGCTTGAGTATGCGGTGGCCAAGCAACTCCCTATAGTCGGCCATATCCGCAACTCTTGCTTTGAGCAGATAGTCGTAGTTGCCGGAAACCAAGAAGCAGCTCTGTACATTTTCTAAGTCCAGTACTGAGCGGCGGAATTCTTCAAAGTTTTTCTGAGAGGTGTGATTGAGCCGAATCTGCACAAATACCACCAGTCCAGCATCAAGATGTTCCGGGGACAGGCGAGCCGAGTATCCAAGAATATAGCCATTGCGCTCTAGTCGCTTGACGCGCTCGATACAGGGTGTGACTGATAGGCCCACTTGTTTGGCGAGATCGGTGTAGCTGATACGCGCGTCTTTTTGCAATGTGCGCAGTATATTGCGATCGATCTTACCGAGTGGTTCGTTAGTCTGATTAGATTTCGACAAAATAAAATCTCCTGTTTAAATACTTAAAAAATAAAAATATTCTGGATTATAACAAATAAAAGTAAGAAATATTATTACATATTCTTAATATTGCCCTATAACTTTATAGGGCAATTTTTAGCCTTTTAACAATAAAATGAGGGTGTTGAGATGCTGGTGGGTGTACCAAAAGAGATTAAAAATCACGAGTACCGCGTGGGTTTGATTCCATCATCGGTCAATGAGTTGACTAAGCGCGGCCACAGAGTGCTGGTGGAGCGAAATGCCGGCGCGGCGATTAACTTTGTTGATGAAGAATATATTGTTGCTGGTGCAGAAATTGTTGAGTCTGCGACGGAGGTGTTTGCCCGCGCGGATATGATTGTAAAAGTCAAAGAGCCTCAGCCAGCGGAGTGCAAGATGTTACGTGAGGGGCAGATTCTCTATACTTATTTACACCTAGCACCAGACCCCCAGCAGACCGAGTTGCTGGTGGCCTCTGGTGCTATCTGTGTGGCTTATGAAACCGTGACCGACAATCAGGGTGGGTTGCCTCTTTTGGCTCCTATGTCTGAGGTGGCGGGGCGCATGTCAGTGCAGGCAGGCGCTCATCATCTCGAGAAGGCTCAGGGTGGCCGCGGTGTTTTGTTGGGGGGTGTTCCCGGTGTTGCGCCAGCCAAGGTGCTGGTTATTGGTGGCGGCGTAGTGGGTGACAACGCCGCGGCAATTGCGGTGGGCATGGGGGCTGATGTGACTATCCTTGATCGCTCGATTTCCCGGTTGCGAGAGTTAGATAATGATTATGAGGGGCGTGCCCGTTGTGTCTATTCTACCAATGCGGCGATTGAGGACTATGCGCTCGATGCCGACTTGGTGATTGGGGCTGTATTGATTCCGGGTGCTGCTGCTCCAAAGTTGTTGTCCCGGGAGCTTATCAGTCGCATGAAGCCAGGTGCAGTTCTGGTCGATGTGGCGATTGACCAGGGTGGGTGTTTTGAGACGTCTGTGGCGACGACCCATGAAGAGCCAACTTACATTATCGATAATGTGGTCCATTACTGCGTGGCTAATATGCCCGGTGGTGTGGCTCGCACGGCAACCATGGCCCTGAATAACGCGACATTGCCCTATGCATTAGCCTTGGCGGATGATCCGATCAATAGTTTGTTTAGAGATAAAAATTTGCAAAATGGCCTTAATATTCATAAAGGCAAAGTGACCTACAAAGCAGTAGCTGAGGCACTAGGTTACCCCTATGTGCCGGCAGATGAGGCATTGAAGGCGTAATCAGCGCTTTTCCATCGCTAGAGGCAATGTAGCAGTGCTAGGTCGAAAAACCACCACTTACCCCTGGTGGTTTTTTTATGCCTGTTTTAACTGAATCCAAAGGTGTTCGGCACGAGCCAGTATCTCGCCTTTGGTATTGGCAAGGGCAGCTGCAGAATAGCCTTTGCGCCCGTCGATACCGCGTTTCCAGGCAAAGATTATCAGAGGCTGATCGCCGGGAACCAGCTTGTCGATTGAGCAGGTCATCTGGGCTAGCAGGCTGATTTTGTCTTCGGGCAGGCCAAGGGAGAAGAATCCCGGGCAGTCCAGCGCTGACCAAATAAATTCTGCAGCCAGGTTGCCATCAGCAGTCATCAGGCCAGGATCTGGCCGCCAGTCGCAAGCCATTAGCGCCCGGCCCTCTACCGGGCCGCTAAACAGCCTTAGACCATCACCTTTAATGGGGCTGGGGCCACAGACGAAACAGGTATTAAAGTTGCGTTCCAGATCTGCTGAGTAGGCGTTTCTACCAGCTATAGCCTGTTCCATCGTTGGTGCTGGCGGTACGTCCAGTTCTAATGTCGCTGGCACAGCAGTGCCCACTAATACATCCCTATGTTTGAGTTGCCATTGGTTGTCGCTCTGGCTAAGGGCCAATGGGGTACCTAATGGCGGTGGTGAAAACAGGCGTACCTGACTGGGGCCGATAATGTTTTTTGCCAGTAGCCCTGCGCGGGAGCCGCCA
>Ga0213863_10000289_pt1 | contig 39862 bp, 34 predicted proteins | sample PICome_8_FD_160128 | JGI IMG/M metagenome (GOLD analysis project Ga0213863, IMG submission 160128) | Coastal seawater microbial communities near Pivers Island, North Carolina, United States - PICO497 | ecosystem: Environmental > Aquatic > Marine > Coastal | place: USA: North Carolina... | reverse complement strand
CATTGGTCCCGGCAACGTGGATAACGGGATAAGAATTCTGTGGGTTATTGAGTCGATCCACTAGAATCCGCATTCGCTCAAGCCCGAAAGAAGAACCTTGGTTTCGAAGTTTGTAAAGGTAGTCCAAAAACGTTTTCATTTTAAGAGATACCCCGAACCATAGGGTGCACGAAGGAGATTTTAAAAGAAAGACTACTTCTTCGTAGACTTTCTTGTTGTGGTCGCTGGCTTTTTTGCAGCGATTTTGGAAACAGGTAATTTCTTGGGTGCTGCAGGTTTGGTTCGCGTTTTCCTGGGAGACTTACTTGGCAGGGCATGCCCCAAATGTCCAATCAAGGTAATCAATTTATCCCTCATTTGATGACGATGTACAATTTGATCAATCAAGCCACGATCTAATAAAAACTCTGCTGTCTGAAAGCCCTCCGGCAGATCCGCCCGGGTCGTTTCCTTGATTACACGACGTCCTGCAAAACCAATCAAAGCCTTCGGTTCCGCTATAATAACATCCCCTAAAGTAGCATAACTTGCCATAACACCTGCCATGGTTGGATTTGTCAGAACTGAAAAATAGGGAATCCTAGCTTTTGCCAAGCGAGCCAAGGCTGCACTGGTCTTGGCCATTTGCATCAAACTTAAAATTCCTTCATACATTCTCGCTCCACCCGAAGCGGATACTACCACAACGGGAATTTTCTTTTCCAATCCACGCTCAATGGCACGGGTAATTTTTTCGCCGACCACAGAGCCCATACTTCCCCCAAGAAAACGAAAATCCATTACCGCTAAACTAACGGGTAAACCTCCCATTTTTGCGATTCCAGAAATCACTGCATCTTCGAGTTTTGTTTTCTTTTTATTCTGTTCAAGTTTGTCTTTATAAGAGGCAAGACCTTTAAAATCCAAAGGATCTGTAGAGGTCAAATTTGCATCGTGTTCAACGAAACTTCCTGCATCTACCAGAGACTCAATTCGGTCAGGTGCCGCTAAGGGAAAATGATAATCACTGGAGGGAACAACCATGAGGTTTTTCTTTAACTCCTTTGCAAAAACCATTTCACCAGATTCTGGACATTTTGTCCAAACCCCCTTAGGAACCCCTTCCTTGGCTTTTACGCTAACAGTTGAATATTTTGGTTTTCCGAAAAATGCCATAAATCAAAAAATTAAGTTTTATCCGTGACCCAAGGTGGCGACTTCAACATTGGAGATTCCTGCTTCATTCCAAGCCTTTGTGCAGGCATCAAGGGTAGCTCCAGTGGTAAAAACATCATCAATAAGTACGATCTTGTAAATTGAATCCAAACAAACTCCAGGCTTAAGTGCAAAAGCATTTTTTACATTCTTTTTACGTTCCTTTTTTTCCAGCCTTGTCTGTGTCGGGGTATTTCGAGTCCGTTTCATAAAATCGCCGACTTCCACCTCTGAACCTAAGTCCTTCTTGATTGCATGGGCAATCCAGAGACTTTGATTAAATCCACGCTTGGATTCCCTCCTGCGATGCAAGGGAACCGGCACCAAGTGAGCCCCTTTTAAAAAATCGCGGTACCCAGCACAGCGATCGAGCCAATGGGGCATATCATTAAGGACTTCACGGGCACCCTGGTATTTGATTGCATGAATCACTCCCTTTCCAACTTCATCTAAAATGAACATACATTTTCCCCGATTGAAAGAATAGCTATGCTTTCTGCAATTGGAGCATACCAATCCCTCATATTCAACGGAATGCATCGGGATCCCACAGTACTTACATGTGCTTCCACCCACCCATGCAACTTGATCGAGGCACTTCAAGCAGGCATAATATCCTTCATCCATCTTGGGAGGAGAAGAGCAAACAGGACAACTCCCTGGAAAAACCACATCCATAATCTCATCCACTAGTACTCGGAGGAATTTCATCCTTTTTTGTTTGGAAGATGGTAAAAAACTTTTTCCAGGCAAAGCCCTTTAGCCGGGGCACTGACCACCCTCTCTGTCCGAATTTTGGATTTTAAAAAAATTTCAATCTCTTCCGTCTTAAGTTTACCCATGCCTACATCCAACAACGCACCCACCATGCTTCGAACCATCTTGTAAAGAAAACCACTGCCTTCCACTACAACCTGAACCTCTTCCTTTTCTTTTAAAACCTCAACCTTCCAAACTTTTCTTACTTTGGATTCCAGTTTTTCATCTCCCCCACGACTAACCGAAAAAGCAGAAAAATCATGTTCTCCGATAAAATACTTTGCAGCTTCTTGCATCGCAGCAAGATTGACTTTTTTTTCTTTTAAAGAGTAAACAAATCGATCGGCTTCGGGCATAGCCCAGCCCAAAAATAAACGGTATCGATATCTTTTACCTCGAGCCGATAGCAAAGCGTGAAAATCGTTCGTTTCTTCCTTAAGTTCAAGGGGAGATATCCCGGTGGGGAAACAGGTTCTCATCGCTTGCAAGAGAGATTGAAGCGGGTGCATCCAGGGTGCATCAAAATGAAAGACTTGCCCAATCGCATGAACTCCTGCATCCGTACGTCCCGAACCAATGGTACGGACAGGGCTGCCAAAAATCTTCTCCAGTGCTTCTTCTATTTTATCCTGTACTGCATGGCCATTTGGTTGCTTTTGCCAACCTGCGAATTCAGTACCATCGTAGGCACATAGGCAACTCCACCGTTTCGGTTCACCATCTGGTACGCCTCGAGTCATCAGCATTAGGAAAAGGTAAGCTCATTATCTCTGGTATCCCTACTTAGAAAATCCTTTAGTATCAAGGAAGCAGCGGTCGCATCCACTTTACCGCTTTTTAATGTTTTTTTGGATTTAGCATTTTTTCCCAATGCTTCCTCAGCTGCATGACTTGTGAGTCGTTCATCCACACGATGAATTGGCAATGCAAAGCTTGCCTTCAAAATTTTCACAAACTGATCTACTTCCTCCGTTCTTTTCCCTTTCCTTCCATCCATGTGCAAAGGATATCCAATGATAATCTGGTCAATCTTGCGCTCTTTGATTTCTTTACTCAATTCATTCAGGCACGCGTCAAAGTCAGTACCCCGAATTGATTTTAAAGGTAAGGCAATCCCAAGGTCATCAGCCCAGGCAAGGCCGATCCGCTTGGTTCCATAATCAATCCCAAGAAAAGTAGGCATTGGATTAAGCTACCTAAATTAAGATAGTTCAGGATGTTTATTAGAAACATCTTGAGCAAGTTTCTTCACTTGCTGTGCACAATCTTTATGACAGACCATGGTTGCATCCCCGGACTGGACCACGATTAAATCCTTTACTCCGAGCAGAGTCACACAATGCCCTGCTTCGGCAAAGGTCAGGTTATTGGCCGCATCGATGGCCACCCCCTGTCCTTTAAACACATTCCCTTTTTCATCCGCGGGGTAATGGCGGGCGATCGCAGGCCATTCGCCTACATCATCCCAATCAAAATCAGATTCCAACATTACAACCCGCTCCGCATTTTCCATCACTGCAAAATCAATCGATATCTTTTTTAAATGCGGATATACTTGATTCATGGCTTGCTCAAGGCTTGATGAGCTTTCCCAGTTCGCCCGTAATTCTTTCAACCCGGATGACAAACTTGGAACCAAGCGCTCAATCTCAGCAAGGATAACACGAGGACGCCATACAAACATGCCTGCGTTCCAAAAGTAATTTCCATCAGCAACATATTCTTTAGCTTTTTCAAGATCTGGCTTCTCAACAAACCGCTGAACCATTGAAACCGATCGGCTTGAAATTCCAACAACTTCCTTTCCACGGTGTAAATATCCATATCCAGTAGCTGGAAAGGTGGGCTTGATCCCAACTGTGACTAAAAGTTCATCCGCCTCTGCGGCTTCGAATGCACTCTCTAGCACCGAGCGGAATCCTGCCCCGTCTTCAATTACATGATCAGCAGGCAATAGGGCAAACGCAGCATCCTCCCCTTCTTTTTCCACCAATAAGGCAGCCAACCCGACCGCAGCTGCCGTATCCCTCCCGACCGGCTCGCCAATGACTCGATTGGGGAGTAAACCTGGGCAGGTTTCGAGTACAGACTCTCTTTGTTCGGTATTGGTAATTACAAAGATTTTCTCTACTGGAACCAAGCCCTCTAATCGCTCAATGGTTTGGGCAAGCATAGCAGAATCCCCAACAATGGGGAGCAAATGCTTCGGGCGTTTTAATCGACTTTGGGGCCAGAAGCGCTCACCGCGCCCCCCAGCCATGATTACCACATATCTATTATTCATCGCTTTTTATACCCATGCCTTAACCGAACCGGATGGCGAGTTAAAAAGTTTACTTTTTCCATCGATTCCAGAAATTATAAAAGGGAAACGGAGACCAAATCTCATCCCGCTTGCCAATTCCCCTTCAATTCTGTATTGAAGTTAACCTTTTATCTAAAGGCATGAAACGTAGCCACCATTGTAATCAACTTCGTAAAGACAACGCCGGATCTCCCGCCACATTAATTGGATGGATCGATTCCTTACGTGATCACGGAGGTGTATTCTTTCTCGATCTTCGCGACCGGGAAGGTAAGACCCAAGTTGTACTTGACCCCGAAAACCAGACCCTTTCTGAACTTTTCCCTAAGCTTAAGCCAGAAAGTGTCATTGAAGTCACCGGAGAAGTCCGCAACCGGGAGGAAGGAACAGAAAACAGCAATTTAGCCACTGGAGACATCGAGCTCTTTGCAAATTCCATCCTGGTACATAACCAGTCCAAAACTCCTCCATTTCCAATGGACGACACCGCTGATAAGGTAGGTGAAGATCTTCGACTTACCTACCGCTACCTCGACCTGCGGCGAAAGAGTAACCTGAACACTCTTAAACTTCGCCATCGTGCCTCCATGGCAATTCGTGATTATTTCGACAAGCAAGACTTCCTTGAAATTGAGACCCCCATGCTTTTTAAAAGTACCCCGGAAGGAGCTCGAGAATTCCTAGTTCCCAGTCGGCTGAATGAAGGAAAATTTTATGCCCTACCCCAGTCCCCTCAGCAGTATAAGCAAATGCTGATGGTGGCTGGAATTGAACGCTACTATCAACTTGCCCGTTGTTTCCGCGACGAAGACCTTCGGGCGGACCGTCAACCCGAGTTTACTCAGGTTGATCTCGAAATGTCCTTCATTGATCGCGAGGATATGTATGCTCTGATCGAAGGTCTCCTTTCCACGGTTTGGAAAGAAACTCTCGGTGAGGAAATCAGCACTCCTTTTCTCCGCATGCCTTACAGCGATGCGATGAACCGCTTTGGTTCGGACAAACCCGACATGCGCTTCGGTATGGAAATCCAAGACTTTTCTGAGGACTTCAGGGAGTCAGGTTTCAAGGTGTTTGCGGGCACCGTGCAATCGGGTGGTTGTGTCAAAGCATTCAATGCCAAAGCACTTGCAGATATTACCCAAGGTGAACTTAAACACTTGGAGGAAACAGCCAAATCTCTTGGCGCTAAAGGTCTTGCTTTTATTAAATCCGAAGGGGGCGAATGGAAATCCCCCATCCTGAAATTTTTATCCGATGCCGAGCAGGAAACCCTCAAGACCAAACTTGAAGTCGAAGATGGCGATATCGTATTCTTTGCCGCTGGCACTTGGGATAGTTCCTGTAATATTTTAGGTCGGGTTCGTTTAGAAGCGGCGACCCTTCTTGAGAAACGAGGCCAAGCACTCCGCGATCCCAAAGACTGGAAATTTCTCTGGGTGATCGATTTTCCACTGATGCACTTCGAGGAGGAAGAAGGACGCTATGTTGCCTCCCATCATCCTTTCACCGCACCGGTGGAGGAAGATCTACCCTTGCTTGAGACAGAACCCAAAAAAGTTCGTGGTCAACACTATGATATCGTTCTCAATGGGGTTGAACTCGGAGGTGGAAGTATTCGTATTCACCAGCCAGAAGTTCAAAAAAGAATCTTTGAGGATGTTCTCAACATTCCCGCAGATGTCGTAAAAAGTCGATTCGGCTACATGCTTGAGTCCTTTGAGTATGGTGCTCCACCCCATGGAGGAATTGCTCTTGGACTCGACCGCCTGGTTACCATCCTCGCGGGCAAAGATAGTATACGCGATGTGATCGCCTTTCCAAAGACTCAAAAAGGACAGGATCTTATGACCGATAGTCCCGGAACTGCTACCGAACGCCAACTCAAGGATTTAAAAGTTAAGTCGACCGCAGAGGACGCCTAAAGTTTCACATTTCCCTAGCCGTCTGGCAGCCCATTTGCTTTATTTCAAATCTTAGTGGGCTGTTCAATTTATCACAGTTTCTGTACTCCTCAATCTCTTAACCGGAGCTTGTATCCTTCCTCTATTAGCTGATTCAACAAAAACCAGCGAATCCATTGCCATTCGATATACACGCTCCGGCGAGATCGGCCCGAGGTTTCAAAAGGCAATTCAGCCATTGAAATTGAATTATCGGTGGAAGAATAACGGAATCGGAGAAGGGAAATATCTATTTCGGAAGCGTTTGGAATTTTTTGTTCGATCTTTTGTGAGGTAAAAGATAGCCAATTTTCCGTTTCTACCTCCCGGTCAAGTAGAGAATTCAGGAAACTATTTAAAAGTTGGGCTTTCCATTTGGCACAAAGATACCCTCATAAAAAGCAAAATCAAATCGGATGCTTTAAGTTAATTGATACCTAGGAATTCTTTCCAGTTATTAACATTAAGAATGCTTAAAAACCAAAAATATCTCTTCTTGTTCGATCAAATTTTTGCTTGTTTTTGATTTTTTAAATTCTTGGCACGGCTCGTGCAACCTGAGACATGTTAGCTATGCCAAATTTAGCTAAATTATTGAATAATAACAATTAACAATATGAAAACAAAAAATGCATCACACCTGAGCTTGGGTGCCGCTCCATGGAAATTCTTACTCCTCGCGGTAGCTTTGCTTTTTACTTACGCCCTACCCGTTCACGCCGATGACCACGAAGCTCCCGCCGAAGAAGCGGTGGAAGAAGAAGCAGGTCCAGTTGATGATTATCTTGAACTGCTCGAAAAGCAAGGAGAGTACGCTCCTGCTTACGACTTTTTCACGACTTCCATGCTTTGGACATGTATCGCCGCTGCCCTGGTGTTTCTTATGCACCTAGGTTTTGCCACTCTCGAATCAGGATTATGCCAGAAGAAGAATGTGGTTAATGTTCTCTTCAAAAATGTGTTCATCATATCTATTGGTGTTATCACCTACGCCTTTTTTGGTTTTAATACTCACTATCCAGGAGATTTCAACGGTTGGTTTGCCTGGGGTGATATGATCGGCGACTTGAACGCAGATGGTAATGATACATGGGGATATGGTGGTCTCGGTCTTGCTATGACCGGTTTTGGTGACTTCATTTTCCAAGCTATGTTTGCTGCAACTGGTGCAACCATTGTGTCAGGTGCCGTAGCGGAACGGGTTAAACTTTCTAGCTTTATGGTATTTGCCGTCCTATTTGTGGGGGTTGCTTATCCAATTGCAGGCTCGTGGCATTGGGGTGGAGGCGTATTAGCAGAAGCTGGATTCAAAGATTTTGCAGGTTCCACCGTGGTTCACGCCTTCGGCGGATTCGGAGCCCTTGCATGTGTTATGGTTCTAGGTCCAAGAAAGGGAAAATACACCGAAAATGGAATCAAACCAATTCCTGCACATAACTTTCCAATGGCTGCGATCGGAGTGTTCTTGCTCATGTTCGGCTGGTATGGATTTAATGGTGGATCCGTTCTATCAGCTGAACCAAGTGCATTAGGACTTGTCTTCACCACGACTACTTTAGGTGCTTGTGCAGGTGCGATTGGTGCAATCATCGCTTCTTGGGGAGTGCTCAAAAAACCTGATCTTTCCATGGCATTGAACGGATTACTTGCTGGGTTGGTCGGAATAACCGCTAATGCAGATGTTATTACCGTTAAGGGTGCTTTGCTTATTGGTTTGATCGCAGGAGTCATCGTGGTATTTTCTATTATCTGGCTAGATAAGCTCAAGATTGATGATCCAGTAGGTGCAATCTCGGTGCACGGAGTTTGCGGAATTTGGGGTACCATCGCAGTTGCGCTTTTTGGCGACAGCGGAGATCCTGAAGCTCCTTTCTCTGTTCTTACCCAAATATATGGTGCTCTACTTGTCAGTGCTTTTGCGTTCATATTCGCCCTGGTTGTATTTGTCATCCTGAAGGGAGTTATGGGAGTACGCGTTAGCGAAGAAGAAGAAGAAAGAGGCCTTGATATATCCGAACATGGTCAAGAGGCATACGGATCTTAATGCTTCTCACATTAACAATTAAAAAAGAAAAATTATTATGAAATTAATTAAAGCCATCATCAAGCCGTTCAAGCTTGAAGAAGTGAAAGATGCACTCTCCGAAATCGGAGTAGAAGGCATGACCGTTTCTGAAGTAAAAGGATTCGGCAGGCAAAAAGGACATACTGAAATCTATAGAGGTAGTGAATACACCGTTGATTTCTTACCTAAAGTTAAAGTTGAAATCGCGATTGCAGACGACATGTCAGATAAAGTAGTTGATGCCATCGTTGGTGCTTCACAAACTGGGAAAATTGGAGACGGGAAGATTTTCATTCTACCCATCGAAGAAACCGTTCGGATTAGAACCGGTGAAAAGGGTGAAGATGCTATATAGTTAAACTTAATCTAAAAAATATAAAGGGCTCGGTTTGCAGAAACCGGGCCCTTTTTTTTGGTATCCAGATTGGGAGAGAAGGCTTTATTGTTAATTAATTTTATTCATTTTTATAGTGAACATGTTTCATGGCTTGATTCTTGCATACATTGATTTAGAGTACATTTTTTCTTATTCCAATCAGCTCGTTCCCAAAAATGAGAAATTTTGTTCCTTTTTTAAACATAAAGAAAAAATAAAGCCCATGAAATTAAAACTCAGCCTATCATTCGCTCTTGTCAGTATTAGCTTCCTCATTGGAACCACATCCATCGTTGCACAGGAGGGTGAAGTTAATGGAATCAGTTCTGAATCCCCCCCCAACAACGAAACAAAAGAAATAAAGCTGGAGTCCGAAGTAACAGGGGAAAAGAATAACCTGGAAGTAGGCACGAAAAGTGAAAACGAGCCAACTGCCAGCTTAAGCCCTGACTCTGAAATGGCACCAACTCTTGATACAGGTAATACGGCCTGGATGATAACGGCCACTGCCTTGGTCTTATTCATGACCCTTCCTGGCCTTGCTCTTTTTTATGGTGGTTTAGTACAATCCAAAAATGTACTTTCAGTGTTGATGCACTGTTTTACCATTGCTTGTATTGCATCGCTATTATGGATAGCAATTGGTTACAGCCTATCCTTTTCTCCAGGAGATGGGGATTGGTGGATTGGCGGCACCGATGCCTTTTTTCTTAAAGGAGTAAATATAGACAGCATGAACGGAGATTTCCCAGAATCCGTTTGGATAATGTTTCAGATGACTTTTGCTATTATTACACCAGGGCTGATTGTCGGTGCTTTTGTCGAAAGGATGAAATTTTCTGCTGTCATTCTATTCAGTGGATTGTGGTTGATTTTTGTGTACTTTCCCGTCTGTTATTGGGTTTGGGGGGGAGGATGGCTTTACAATGCTGGTGTGATCGATTTTGCAGGTGGAATTGTGGTTCATGCAACTGCAGGTGCATCCGCACTTACCCTAGCATGGATGTTAGGACGGAGGCATGGATTTCCTAAAAGCCTGAAACCTCCTCATAATCCAGGCATGGTGATGATCGGGGCATGCATGCTTTGGGTGGGTTGGTTTGGATTTAATGCCGGAAGTGCGGGTGCTGCCGGCAAAAGTGCGGGCATGGCAATGTTGGTCACTCACCTATCCGCAGCAACAGCGAGTTTGGTATGGATGTTTATCGAATGGAAAAAAACGGGCAAACCTGGCTTGGTTGGCATCGTGACCGGGACCATTGCAGGTCTTGCCACCATCACACCAGCATCAGGAAGTGTCGGTCCATTAGGTGCAATTGTCATCGGTGCCAGCGCTGGAATTGTTTGCTACTTTGCTTGCGGCTTTATTAAGGATAAACTTGGAGTGGATGATTCATTAGATGTTGCCGCAGTGCACGGAATTGGTGGGGTTTTAGGGACCTTGATGGTTTCTTATTTTGGATACAGTGAATATTTTGGTGGTCTCGGAATCGCATTAGACTCACCTAAGGAACAATTTGCGATTCAAGCACAAGGTTGCCTAGCTGCGATCGCGTTGTCTGTTGTGGCTACTTTTATAATCGTAAAGTTCATTTCTGGAATCCTCGGTGGAATTCGAGTTTCTGAAGATAATGAAACAAAGGGGCTTGACCAAGCCGAGCATGGTGAGAATGGTTACTCCCTGAATTAATCCCAAACTTTAATCAACTTTTTAAAATGAAATTAATCAAATCAATCATAAAACCATTTAAACTTGAAGATGTAAAAGATGCTCTTTCCGAAATAGGAATTGAAGGTATGACCGTAATTGAAGCAAAAGGCTTTGGTCGTCAGAAAGGGCATACTGAAATTTACCGTGGCAGTGAATACACCATCGATTTCCTTCCAAAAGTTGTAGTCGAAGTTGCCGTGCCTGATGATCTTGCCGACAAAGTAATCGAAACCATAGCTAAAGCTGCAAAGACCGAGAAAATTGGAGATGGAAAGATTTTCGTTATACCTGTTGAGCAAGCCGTACGTATTCGTACGGGGGAACAAGGCGAGGAAGCTTTGTAAGTAAGTTTAATACCTATTTCCCAAAAAACAGGCTGTCCTCACCCACTTTCGCAAAGCCTCTTGTAGCTTACAGGAGGCTTTGTAGCGTCCAGAGTAACCAAGCAACCGTGGCATAAAGTGGAAAGGCCATAAATTGCTTTAAAGTATCCATCCACTGTCCCGGTTTAGGGAGCCTTGAAATCCAAGCGGGAAAGATGCATAGCAACAAGTATGGCAGGGAGAGGCCAAGTGCAATGCAGGTAAAAACCGTGTAAGCTCCAAGCCAATCCATCGTTAAAGCAGCCCCCACAGCAACTCCTAGAAATGGTGCCATACAAGGAGTTGCCACAACCGTAGCCAATACCCCGGAGAAAAAAGAACCGCCATAGCCATCAGTCCGCGAAATTTTTGCCCCTACCCCGGTAAGTGACATTCCGAATTCAAGTACGCCGCTCAAACTAAGCGCAAAAATGAATAAGAAAACGGCAAGACCAAAAACAAATACCGGTTCTTGCAATTGAAAGCCCCAGCCAAACTCATTCTCCAATTGTTCACGGAGAGATAAAAGAGCCCCCAATAAAACCCAAAAAGATACCAGCACTCCAAGGGTAAAAACCAAACCATGCATTTTTACCTTTTTAGGGTCCTGACCCGACTGTTTGACAAAGGACATGATTTTTAGACCGATAACAGGGAAAACGCATGGCATTAGGTTCAGAATGATTCCACCAAGTAAGGCAAAACCAAGAATTGTCCAAAAGCCACTCGCTTCTTCAACCAAGTAAGATTTTTCATTTTCCAAAACTTGAAGAACCATTTTTTCAGTCAACACTTCAGGCAAAAGAATCCCATCACCAGATGGGGGATAATAAATATTGAGAGGAACTCCTTCCCGTTCTTTAGCCTGCAAGGCTTGAAGTATCGTAGCCCCTCTCTTTGTCCAGTCTGCTTTGAGAGGAACAATCTCTTTTTTTCTAAAGACCTCAATAATTTCTTGAGATCGAAAAACCCGCTTGTTTACTTGACAGGACAGACACCACTTGGCTGTAAAATCAACATATACCGCTTTTCCCTGCTCACGAAGTGACTCCTCCAACTCAGGGGACCAGTTTTTCCAATTTAGAGTATTGCTTGATTCATTCTCCTTTGGAAAGCCAATCCAAACCGCGAGCCCAAGGGCAAAAAGGGAAAGAAGTTTACCCACGGTTTTTTTTGCTTTGGAATGCGAAGGCTGGTTGGTTTTTCCATAAATCCAAGCAGCTAATCCAAGAAGTATAAAAGAGAGCAGGATCAGGAGCAGTAAATAATCATTTTCAAAATTTTCTTCTCTATCTTGAACTTTGGAATTTAGTGAAAAAGCGATCCCTTCATCAAATTTCACTCCGTAAAGGATCTCTTCGAATCCTAAATCCAAATGAAAGGATTTTTCGAGTTTAGGATGAAACAAGACTCCTTCGATTCGGTCTGGTGGAGCAATTTCTAAGTTTCTTTTCAACCGAATCCCTATGGTTGTGCCGTTTGAATCAGAGAAGAAACTTTGCGTAGTTCCATGTTCAAAAAAATCTCCGATCGGAAAGAAATAAAAGTCTGCCAACTCAAGATCCGTAAGTATCTCACTGCGAATGGAAAGATCCATGAAATCTTGATTCACCTTGAGTGAACTAATGCTTTCCTCATCGAATGGAACAGGTAATTTAGCTTGGGCTTGCTTAAGCAAATTCGAAACTTTTGGATTTAACTCCGTCTGAGCACCAACATTCAATGAGAGCGAAAAATCGGAACGATATGGAATACAACTAGACTCGTCACAAACTAAAGTGGAGAAGGTTCCTTCCACCTTCAAAGCTTTGGAAATATCCCAATCTGAATCAAGGGTAAGTTCTGCCATCAAATATAAAACGCCCTCGTGTACATAACTACCAAGCCCATTAAACTCGTAGTATTGGGGAGTTGGAAAATAGAGGGGAGAAACCTTTGCTCCTTTGGGTAAGTTCCAAGTGATGGTGGTTGGAAAACCGGTCTGCCCCGATGTTTTCCAATAAGCATGCCAATTCGGTTTTATTTCAGCTTGAATTAAGATCCATGTGGAATCTCCAGGCTTGAACACCTTTGATTCCGAATAAGCAGAAATACTGACTAGGTTTTGACTCCCAAATTGGGCATGGCTGAAATAAGAAACGAAAGTCGTAAGGCAAAGCAGAAGTAAACGAAAAAGCTTCATCAGTCCCAATGATACAGTAGCGTAATTACCTTATTTATCAGTCACCATGGAAGGTGAAAATTAGGGAAACTCCGGACTTTCGATTAAGGTACCTTTTGAACTTTCTGCAAATTCACTGGCCGTATTAAAGAGATCATTAGGCCAACGAACATGAGGAGGAAGACACAAAAAGAAATGACTTTGGGGAATCATCTGTGCGTTCAATTCTAAACTACTTAAAAAATTCTCGAACACTTTTTCCCAGGGGATTGCAACAGAAGAATGGGCGTGTGACATTGCATTGCTTAGGCCCAGTCTTTTCAATGCAATCTTCTCAATATCGAAAATATTATCTGGCAAGGAACCCGATGGTTCCATCGAAACCAACCATTTTCGAGCAGTCTGACGGGTTAAATCACTGACGGCAGATTCCGAATGGTTAGAAACTGGATCTTCCACCTTAGAAAGAAGTGATCTTTGAGTCAAATCAAGGCCATTAAAGTGAGACTTGGGGACCGCATTCATTGGAAAAGCCGCACTGTTTCCCGCAAGAACAAAGATTAAATCGGGATCAAAGGTTATGCCAACTCCTAGGCCAAACCAAGGACCCACAACCCCGGATAGAGGCTTCGAATATAATAATTCTTTGGGTACAAACTGATTACGATTTTCTTTCAAGTCTTCAATAGAACTACCCAGACCCGTAATCCAATCGATTGCATATTTTACATTATCACGATTGGCTTTGAGGATGGTTTTTCCCAGGGCAGAGGTCTCACGCAAATTCCAATAAAGAACCAGATTAAAATAAGAATTGGGTGATAAAGTAACCAAGGAAGAAAGGACCGCATCCTTCATTTTTTCAAACCTTTGGGCCGCTCCTTCCCCCTGCAAAACATAGTCGCCGACATCAAGAATGTAGACCACATGCCTCCCTTCATAGACTTCATTCAAAAAGGACACTTCTGAACTAATTTCAGGAAGAACATCAACAGGTGAGAGGACTTTGGGCGTGGGCAATTCAAGGGGCTTTGCCAAAAGGGTTTCTAAATTAGCTTTTGCAGATAAAGATTGTTCATCCTTAGCACTGGATAGTAATTCATCCACTTGAGAAGAAGCCACAGAAGAAGTTTCCTCCTCTTCAGGCTCTTCCATTTCTGAAAAATCATTATCAGGTTCGGCGGAATGAAGGGGAGAATCTTCACTGAATTTAGAATCTTTTACCACCTCAACTGAAGAAACTTTATCGGTCTGCGTAAAATAGAAAACTCCAGCCACAGTAATAAGCCCAAGATTAAGCAAAATACTTAGAGTTAAAAAAATTCTGGCGGTTTTCCCCATCTTTTGGATGGTTTTTACCCTTTTACTCGACCTTCCAAAATTAGGCTCAAAAATCTTACCTCCATTGGTAGTAAGATGTTCCTGCCAACTCAAGAATTCAGCTTCTGAAATCCCATACTTTTCGCACTGTTCTTCCTTTGGAACCTTTCGAATGATGGATTCCAGAACGATGCGAAGTTTTTGTTCTCCTGATAACTCTGGCATGGTAAGAATTCTAACCAAGATGCGCAGATCGCGCAACTGCCAAAGCACTGAGTGCCGCACTCTCTACCCGTAAAGCATAGGGTCCAAGAGAGAATGGCCTCCCTCCTTCCTCACATACGAACTTCTCTTCATCTGTCGACCAACCCCCTTCTGGACCGATCAAAAGAGAAACTCTACTGGCACTTGAAGAGGGTTGTAATTTTTCTTTATTGGCATCAAGCGATCCTATCCAAAGTTCACCGGAGGAAGAGTGATCACAAATGAAATCAGACAAAGTAGAGGGGAGATCAATAGTTGGGATCCATGGATTCCCAGACTGCTTGCATGCTTCGATTGCAAGCTTGCACCATTTCCTCCTCTTACTCTCGAACTTCACCGATGGGCCGCGGGCTTCCGTTCTTTGAGTAAGTAAAGGGGTAATGCGGCAAACTCCTAACTCAGTCAAGGGACGAATCATTTCCTCCCATTTCCTTCCCTTGGTCCAAGCCACTCCCAGGCAAATATCAGGTTGTACAGGAGAAACCGAATCAACTGCAGCAACTTCAAGCTTAACTTGCTTGTAAAAAACTTGTACACACTTTCCCTCAACTACCCCCCCTTTGCCATTGAGAACCTCAACAAATTGTTGCTCCTTTAGCCGTAGGACCCTAGCTAAATGCAAGCTCTCTTCTTCACAAAGCTCTATAAAGTCACCGACTTGAACCGAGGACTCAAACTCATGAAATGCTCTCAATTTTCGAACCATGGATCAATATCTCTAACAAAAAGGGCTTGCTTGGCAAACTCTCTCGGGCCATGCAAGAGTAAGAAATGAACAAGTAAAACATGAATAATCTAGTATGATTCGTATAAGCGGAGGGCTTGCCCGGGGAATTCCTCTTAAGGTTACCAAGTCAAAACTACTCAGACCAGCTACGGAAGCCAATCGGGAGCGTTTGTTTTCCTCGATCAGCCAAAGCTTGAGAGAAACCCGAGTTTTAGACTTGTTTGCGGGCAGTGGTTCCTACGGCCTGGAAGCCTTGAGCCGCGGAGCAAAACATGTTCACTTCGTGGAGAATAACGGTAAAATCTTCAGGGATTTAAAACAGAATTTTGAGAAGGTCAAAAAAAGTGCCCGTTTAATTGAAAAGTCCGCTTCCTTCTCGAATCGAGATGTGATTGAATTTCTAAGACAAAAAGAAAATACTTATGATCTTATCTTCCTGGACCCGCCTTACAAAGACTTCCCTAAAATCGGAAATAGCATCTTTGATTTATTAACCACTCATGATTTCGTCGATCAAGATACCCTTTTGATTCACGAAGCTCCCAGGGAGGAAGTTTCAAGTTTTGAAAATTGGAAACTTTTTAAAGTCTTAGGAAAAGAAAAAACAGGCGCTCCAAACTTTCGTTTTTATACCCCTGAATTCTCTGCCTCTGGCCAATAACCGCTGGCCAGCATACACAAGGATCCGACAACTGCAGTCTCCACCCGTAGGACACGGGGACCAAGGTGAAAAAGTGGAAATTCATAATCCTGAAGAATTTTTCTTTCCCTAGCTGACCATCCACGTTCAGGCCCGATACACAGGCAAATTCGCTTTGTAGAACAAGGAGTAAAGGATTTCAGAGCCTGTTCCCCCTCATAATTGTCTAGGGCAATATTAGAAATGCCAAGATCCCTCGCCTTTTCTTTAGAAAGGGCAGACTCAAGGTTTGGATATAATTTACATTCAGGTACAGAACTCGAAAATGCCTGCTCCACACCTTCCACGATTTTCCTGCTCCACTCCTCCCCTGACCAAAGTACGCTTTTGCGGTACGAAGGCTCACTTTTGTCAGCATCAAAAAAAGAAAAGGAATCCACTCCTAATGAAGTCGCTTGATCCAAAATCTTTCGGCAAGTTTGAGGTCTTGCCATTCCAACCACTAAAGAAATCGGATAATAATCTGGTTTATGATCCGGAAGCCAATCGATGTGAAGTTTAATATCACCATTGGATGCCAAATGTACCAGTCCCTTTCCTTTAGGGCCATTCTTAGCTGCAAGATCGATTAGATCACCCGTTTTCACTCGGAGAACATTGACCAAGTGATTGGCCTTGGGATCACTATTTTGGATGCAAAAGCTCGAAACCTTTTCTTCTAATAGCAGAAGGTTCAATTCGTTGATAACCAAAGAGCTTGGTAAGGGCGTAAAGCCAAAGGGTCATTGCCCCAAACCACCTCACCCCCACCAATCAGATCGCGCGCCTTTCCCTCTGGGAAAATGCTCTTGAGCACATCCATTGAGGATACACTGCAGACTTCGGCAGTAAAATTAAACAAACAAAAGACGGTCAAGCTTTGGTCGATTGATTTTCTCTCCAGAGCAAAAAAGGAAGGCCCTAGTTCATGAACGGTTTGCGGAGCATCTGGGTGAAAGGCAGGGCATGCAGAACGGCTTCGTAAAGTTCGGGTATACCAAGCAAAGATTTCTCCCGAGCATGAGGTCTCATCTCTAAGGGTATCCTCCAACTCGGAAAGTTCCCACTTTCTCCGGTTAATCGTTCGATTTTGACCAGTCTCCTTAACACCATCGAGAAAATTTGGCGTTCCGCAAAGTGAATGAAAGTAGACCGCAGGTATTCCTTTCATAGATAAGGCAACAGCCTGGGAACACAGGAATCGAGCTTGTCCAAGTTCAACATTCTCTGGATCAGCTAGTGCGGAAAGATAAGTAGAATTCAATTCATAAGGACTTTCCGTTCCATCTTCTAATTGTCGCATCGATACAAAGCCGCCTTTTTTGCGGATTTCATCGGCCAAACTTAACATTTCAGATTGAGGCAGAATACCCTCCAATGGACGAACTCCAATCCCATCATGACTCGCAGTAAAATTTAAAAAATGACAACCTTTGGGTGGAGCTGCCAAGTTCTTTGCCCAGTCAGTAAGATGAGAAGCAGTCCCACTCAATAATCCATGCAGGAGCAGAGGAGGAAGGGAAAACTGATAAACCGCATGAGCTTCGTCTCCTTTTCCGAAATATGAAATATTTTCTTCATGAGGCACATTGGTTTCAGTTAAAATTACAACTTCTGGGGCCACTACCTCTAAGAAGTTTCGAATTAATTTAATTACCTGATGCGTTTCAGGAAGGTGCAGACAATTTGTACCAATTTTTTTCCAAAGAAAAGCAACCGCATCAAGCCGAAGTATCCGGCAACCGATCGAAATATAGTAAAGTATGATATCAAGAAATTCAAAAAGAAGATCCGGGCTGGTCCAATCAAGATCAACTTGATCAGCACTGAATGTAGTCCAAACAAATCGCTCCCCTCCCCGAGTCTGATAAGGGGTAAGCAGAGGCGTAGCTCGAGGTCGAACAACGCTGGATAAATCCATTTCTTCATCTGCCTCCATAATGTAGTTACTTCCAGGCTCGACCCCTGACACCCAGTCCTTAAACCATGGACTCTTCGATGAGCAATGATTGAGAACCAGATCAAACATGAGTTCAAATTCTTCGGACAGCTTACTTACATCTTCCCAGGATCCGTAGCGGGAATCGACCTCCCGATAATCGACAACCGAAAAGCCATCATCAGAAGTCCAAGGGTAAAAAGGAAGGATATGAATAGTCGAAAATGCTCCCTTTAGACGAGCGGTACAAAAATCCCGCAAGGTATTTATGGGACGACATCCATCTTCGGAAACCATATCCGCATAGGTAATCAACATCGTATCTCGCTGGGTTAATTCTTGATTCTTCCTGCTTGAATCTACTCCCACACCATAACGACCAATCATCAGATAAAACCGCTCAAGAAGAGCATCCGCCTGACTTACACCATAAAGATGAGCTAACCGCCTACGAATCGTTTTTAGCTTAGCAGATGAAACATGCTTGATCACGGAATTATTTATGGTTGGGTTCATGAATCAGTATCCGGTTAGGCTGGCAATGAATGCACGAAGGTTGCCCCGCACAACGGAATAAGAATAAAACTGGCGAGCTACTTCATAATTGTGATTCACAATTTCTTCCCGAAGTTTAGGGTCGTGAAGAATTTGTTCGACTCTCTTAGAAATGGAAGGTGTTACAAAGCCATCCATAGTCAACAGCCTGAAACCTTTTGGCTCAATATCGCGAACAAAAATTGAGTACCGATTTATAAGCACTGGCTTTCGAAAATAGATTGCTTCAAGCAGTGCATTACCAAAACCCTCGTAAGTGCTTGGATAAGTAACGAAGTCTGCATGGTGATAAAGATCCCAAAGGGTATAAATTTTTCGTCCCTCTGAGTCTCGTTGCCGGACTTCTCCAACTCGATGGGCAACGACTCGCATATCAACCTTTTCCTCCTTGGCCAGTTGTTCAAGCATGCCAAGGTACTCATAGCCCTCATCTCCTGCTTCGTGAGAAATAACCAACTTACATTTTGGATCCTTGAGTAGGCTAACTAACTTAATCGCTTGCTCAATTCCTTTGCGTGGCACCACCCGGGTTGGCTGCAAAATAAAAAAATCATCTTCTTCCAAACCAAGTTCAGAACGGACATCGGAAGCATATCCATCGAGTTGATCGGGAGGGTTATCGAAATCAAAAACATTGGGAATTACCAGTGAGGAAGAGCCCTTGCGTAAAGCAAGTTGTTCCTGAGCCTCTTGGTTGATGACCACATCTCTCATATTTGGAAGCGTGGGCGGGAAAGACATGTCAAGATATTCAGGAACTGAATTGACCGAAAAGCGAGTGCGTTCCCAAAAAAAATCATGGTGATGGGCAATCGCAGGAATTCGGGTTTCAGAGAGAAATTCAGTGACTGCAATTCCCAAGGGTAAGTGCATGGGGATTGCCAAACAGTTTTGTGGAATGAGGATATCGATGCTGTATTTCTCAACAAATCGATACAGCGTGCACTTGAGATAGTCAGCCAATGCTCGAATTCTCTCAGTTACAAACCTGTCTCGTTTCCCAGCTCCCCAGATCCTTTGATTGATCCATTTGTTTTCCGAAAAACCAAAGTAGGCTTCGGGAACAACAAAGCTAATGTCAGGGTCACGATCACTCTCACCACTGTACCAAAAACTGACATGCCTATCCTCCCAGAGTACTTCGGCCCATTTCGCACTTTCCAAGGAAACACCATCTTGACCGGCAAATCGAGTGGAAATAAATCCTATATTCTTAGACATGATTTAAAAATTAAAAGAAACATTTTACTATTTGGGTGATGCAGGATACCTGCCCTTTTTTCAACCAATAAAAAAAGAATTAAAATTTAACGTGGCTTCTTGCCCAAGATTTTCGTAGTTCGAAGAGAATGACTATTGAAAGTATGGCGGATGGCATGACCTTAGAATCTTTACTGAAGGATATTCCTTCTTTGATTAAAAGTTTGCGAGAAAATCGTGAAACCTACCTGACTGATGCTGTATTGCTTGGAGAGATTCCTGCACCCACTTTTGGGGAAGAAGAACGCGTACGATTAGCTCTGGATCGCTTTCGTGAAAATGGATTGGATGATCCGGAGATTGATGAATTTGGAAACGCTTCGGGTATTTTACCTGGAAAAGTTGGTAGTTCTACCATTTTGGTTATGGCTCATGCGGATTCAGTATTTGGCCCAGAAGTGAGGCATGTGCTCAATGTGGGCTCTGACTCAATCTCAGGTCCAGGTATTGCGGATAATGCAATTGGAATGGCCGCGATTGTGGGACTGCCTAAATTGTTAGACAAACTTGGGATTCAATTAAAGGATGATCTTTTGCTCCTGATCAATACCAAGAGCTTAGGTGTCGCCAACTTAGAGGGCTCACGCGGTTTTCTGGAAACCAAACAGCGACCCATTCGTGCCGGTATTTGTGTGGAAGGTGCAGAACAGGGAAGGCTTAGCTACTCTGGCCTTGGGGCATTACGGGGCCAAATTAATCTTAGCTTACCAAGTAATTATGACTGGAACCGATTTGGGGCTGCAGGAGCAATTTCACACCTTACTCGTCTGGTAAACCAAATAATGGAGATACCGGTGCCCAAAGAACCCAAGACCAAAATGGTTTTTGGAGAAATCCATTCAGGATCCAGTTTCAACACATCTCCCAAGAGTGGAATGCTCCGATTTGAGATTTCAAGCGAAGGGGATGAAGTTGTCGAAGAAATGGAAGCACAGGTAAACGAATTGTGTGAACAGTATTCTTTGGAAACTGGACTTGAAGTAAAAATGGAGGTGGTAGCCAAAAGACAAAACTGTGGAATCCCCTTCACCCACCCTTTAGTAAAAACAACGAGAAGCATTATGAGTGAGGCAGGAATAACCCCAGCGGTTGACCCAACTACGGGCGATCTCAATTCGATCATTTTAGCCGGTCATCCAGGAGTCACACTAGGTTTGACCCAAGCTGAAAATTTGCGAGAAGCCAATGAATCTATTAAACTCGAGCCGCTTTATTCAGGCATTGCTCAAATGATCACACTTTTGCGTGCGATTGACCAAGGACTTTGCGAATCATGATTGGAAATAATCAAAAATGGTTAGAGAATAATACCTTCCACCATGGAGAGTTTTGGGACATCCTAAAACTAGTGGAAGAAAAGGAAAAGAAAGGGCTTAAAATCTCCCTTTGTATACCAACCCTAAATGAAGAAAAAACCATTGGTAAGGAGGTATTGATTCTTCGCTCTGAATTGATGGAACGCTACCCTTTAATCGACGAATTTGCAGTGATTGATTCTGGGTCTACTGACAAAACCTTAGAGGTTGCCAGCAATTTTGGAGCTGATGTCTACCTCGCCTCGGATATTTTACCAGAAGTGGGGGATAAAAGAGGTAAAGGTGAAAACCTGTGGAAAGCGATTCATCAATTGAAAGGCGATATAATCTGCTATGTCGACGCGGATATTTCAAATATTCATCCTCGATTTGTTTATGGATTAATAGCTCCTCTTATTCGAAAAAATGAGGTCCAATATGTAAAGGCTTTCTACGACCGCCCTCTCAACTATTCCTCTGGTTTACGCTCAAGTGGAGGGGGAAGAGTAACTGAGATTTTGATTCGCCCTTTATTCTCCCTATTTTATCCAGAACTTACTAATATTGTACAACCTTTATCAGGTGAGTATGCGGCTCGCCGTGAGGTTCTTGAAGTCATCCCATTTCCCATCGGCTACGGGGTTGAAACTTCACACCTGCTTGATCTATACGAGAAATTTGGATTGGAAGCTTTTGCCCAGACCGACTTAGACCGACGAGTTCATCGTAATCAAACGACCAACGCCCTCGGCAAAATGAGCTTTGGAATCTTGCAAACCTTTTTCAATCGCTTGCATGCTCAAGGTAAGATTGACCAGATGCCAAACATGGAAACTTTTTACCGAAGATTTGAGGTTGATGACGGGGTTTACAATCAGATCATTCAAGAAGTCATTGAAGAAGAAAGACCTCCGATGATTGATATTGAAGGTTACCGGAACCGGAACCAATAAACGAAAGTTATAACATCGAATTTTATCGATGAAAGTTGCGATTGTTCATTACCACCTCGAACCAGGTGGAGTGACTCGTGTGATTGAGAACACCTTGCAGGCATGGAATGATGCCGGCATTGAAATTGAAGCGGTTGTTCTGAGTGGGCGTCAGTATAGAGGCTCCGGCATTTCCAATGCTCATGTGGTTCAAGGTCTTGATTACACAACTCCAGAAAACGCAGTCCACGCTGAAACTTTGTCTAAAGAAATGGAAGATGTTGCCCAAATGGCATTGGGTTCAGTTCCTGACATTTGGCATATCCACAACCATTCCTTAGGGAAAAATCCAGCCTTGCCCCTCGCTCTTTCAAAACTAGCTCAAAAAGGAGCCCGCATGTTACTACACCCTCATGACTTCGCGGAAGATGGAAGGCCTGGAAATTACAAAGCCTTGTCAGAAAGCTATCAGTTTCTTTATCCAAGTTCCTCTAGAATTCATTATGCAGCCCTTAATCACCGAGACCTTTCTTACCTGCAAAAAATGCTGGAGGATTCGCCGAGCAAAGCCCATCTTCTTGCCAATGCAATCCCAGATTACGATGAAAATCTTGCCCATCAAAAGGTTCCATCCTTACCCGAAAATCTCTTTCTATACCCAGTCCGGGCGGTTCGCCGAAAAAACCTAGGTGAATTAGCCCTTCTTTCTCTGGTTCATCCTGAAAAGTATTTTGCCAACAGCCTAGGTCCAACTAACCCAAATTTTCAAAGCGAATTTAATCAATGGAAACAATTTTCCTCTGAGCTTAACTTAAACTTAACCTATGGTCTTGGTGAGAAAGGCACCGCATCTTTCTTAGAAATGGTCGCTCACGCAGAAGCGATTGTCAGCACAAGTATAGCGGAAGGATTTGGGCTTGGATTTCTCGAGCCATGGACATTTGGGAAGGGGCTTTGCGGTCGCAATATTCCAGAGATCACCAAAGATTTTGAAAATCTTGGAATCAACCTCCAAAATCTTTATCAAAGGTGCGAGGTTGGTCTCGACTTTCTAGATGAACCCAAAAGATTAAGAGCATCCATTCAAAAAAACCTGGAGGATTTTTACCACAGTTATGAAGTTATCCTACCCAAAAACGGAGTGGATCAAGCTTACCATTCCATGGTGCAAAATGGAAAAGTGGATTTTGGTCGGTTAGATGAGTGTTTGCAGAAACAAATTTTAACTAAGCTAAGTGGTTCAAAAATCGAAGCCGCTAGAATCAGGGAACAAATCCCCTTGGATCTGCCTACTGGTGATGTAGTTGAACGGAACCAAAAGGCAGTTAAGCTCCAATTTTCTCAAATTGAGTACGGCAAGAAACTTTATTCCATCTACAATGAAGTTCTTTCAGCAATGGATGCAGAACTCACCTTTGCTCAAGGTAGAAAGTTATTGGATGCTTTCTTGAGTCCAAAAAGGCTAAACCTTCTTAGAACAAGTTAGAGTTTCAACTTCGTAAATTACTCCGAAGAATTGAAACCGGAAATTTACTTGGCTTTTTTCTTGGCTTCAAAAAGGCGTTTTTCCTTCACCTTAATAGCTTCTTTACCAATGCGGTCTCTAAGGTAATACATCCTGGCTCTCATGGTAACACTCTCCCGGTCAACTTCCACTTTATCGATAAGGGGAGAATGCACAGGAAAGACTTTTTCTACTCCAACTCCGGATGCAATACGGCGAACGGTAAAAGTTTCATGAATACCAGAACCTTTGCGGGCAATAACGATTCCTTTAAATATCTGGATCCGTTCTTTTCCACCCTCTCGGACTTTTACATGTACATTAACCCCGTCTCCAACCTTAAAAGGTTCACGTTCTTTCAAATATTCGTTTGTTATTTCGTCGAGCAGTTGGTTATTCATAATTCTTCTCAGTTAATTTTTAGATTCAGTATTCAATAAATCGGGACGGATTCTTTGGGTTTTAAGGGAGCGCTGCGCTTGCCTCCATTTGGTAATCTCTTGATGATTTCCAGAAAGAAGGATCTCGGGAACTTTCAAACCTCTAAAATCATTCGGACGAGTATATTGAGGGTGTGATAATTCATTCCCCTCAAAGGACTCTTCATGTAGTGATTCGGGATCCCCAAGCACTCCTGGGATATGACGTGCAATCCCATCGATCATGACAGCAGAAGCCAAGGTTCCGTTGGTAATGACATAATCACCAATACTAATTTCTCGGTGGATCAAATGATCTCTTACCCGTTGATCGACTCCTTCGTAATGACCACTTAAAAAAACAAGATGAGATTCTCCTGATAACTCCTTGGCAATATCAGTATTAAAAGGTTCACCGTCTGGAGTAGCAAAAATAACTTTGGTATGCTCGGTCGAGACTTCTTCAATAGCCTCAAATATAGGTTCTGGCTTCAGCACCATGCCGGCTCCACCACCAAAAGGACGATCGTCCGTTTCTCTGTGCTTTCCTTTTGCCCATCGTCGTATATCGAGGGCATTGATTTCTATAATTCCCTGTTCTACCGCTTTTCCAAGAATACTCTCTTCAGCAAAGCCATCCACTGACTTTGGAAAAAGGGACAAAACGTCGAAACGCAAAGCTGGGCTCATCATGCGAATCATGGTTACCTAGTGAAAACATAATGGGAAAGAAAAGAAATAGAATGGGGTTAAGATTCCCCCTCCTTTTCTTCCTTCACATCGTCCGGGCTTTCCTCTGAAATTTCTTCTTTTGCTTTTGCCTTAGGTTCTTCCGCAGATTTCTCTTTGGTCTCTTCCTTTGATTCAGGCTCAACTTTCTCTTCTTTCACCTCTGCTTCAGGTTCTTCCGCAGCTTCCTCTTCTACCTCCGCCTCAGGTAATTCCTCTTTGGCCTCTTCCTTTGATTCAGCCTCAGGTGATTCCTCTTTGACTTCTTCTTTTGCTTCAGGCTCAGCTTTTTCTTCTTTCACCTCTGCTTTAGGTTCTTCCGCAACTTCCTCTTTTACCTCCGTCTCAGGTGCTTCCTCTTTGGCCTCTTCCTTTGATTCAGCCTCAACTTTTTCCTCTTTCACCTCTGTTTTAGGTTCTTCCGCAACTTCCTCTTTTACCTCTGCTTTGGAATCTTCGGTTGTTTCTTTTGCAGACTCTTCGACAATCGGCTCAGTTTCCTCTAAAACAGGAGCCTTCTTTTTATTTGTACGTTCCGCTTTTGCCTTTGTTTTTTTCTCAGCTTTATCCAGCCATTCTTCAGGGCTAAGTCTACCTTGCTTGATCAGGCTTTTTGCCGTATCCGTTGGCTGAGCCCCGACTTGCAACCAATGATCAACCCGATCCATTTTAAGTTTTAATTCTTCGGTTCGAGCATGTGCTTGTGGGTTGTAGGTGCCAAGCACCTCGATAAATCTACCGTCACGGCGAGAAGTGGCAGGTGCCACCACCATTCGGTAAAAGGGGGCATGACGGGAACCGTGTCTTTGCAAGCGAATCTTGATCATTTCTAGTCTTCGTAAAAGTGTTTCGAGGAATCAGTTAAAAGGATAAAAAAACCGAAATTATAAGAAATTGTCAACGCCAAAGGAGCCTAGAACAAAGCCATCTAAATGATCTTTGTCATGATGAATCTAACAAATGTCGCAATCCAGCATCCATGCAAACCAAGACTTTAATGTTTTAGTTTTCCTGTAATATTCTCCGTAATCCCCGAAATAATTTTGCGTGTGAGGCTTGTAAATTTCAAACAAATGTTTAAATTCATCGATCAATGTCTCCATTTAAAACTAAACACAATCCTACGCGGTCGAAAAACACCCGTAATCGATTGATTCGGTCCGCAGAGCATCTCTTTGCGAATCGAGGATTCGGGGGCTTGACGATTAGGGAAGTTGCTCGTCGTTCTGAAACGAATCTCGCTTCCGCTCATTATCATTTTGGCTCCAAGGAGGCTATGGTTTTGGAAATGTTGAGTTCTCGTATCAAACCAATTAATGAGAAGAGACTCCATTATCTCCAAAACGCTCGAGAAGATTCTGGAGGTAAACCTCTTAAAACTATTGAAATATTTAAGGCTTTGATCGTGCCCATTGGTGAAGAATTATCCAAAAGCTCACATTCTAGAAAAACTTTAGCTCTTTTAGTGGCAAGAAGTTTTACCGAGCCAGAGAGCTTCATCCAAAAAATGCACAGCAGATTTTTTGGTGAATTGTGTGAAACCTTCATCCTGGAGCTCCAGAGGGCTCACCCTCAAGCCAAGGAGATCGACATTTATTGGAACCTTCATTTTGCGATTTCTTCCATGCTTGGAGCATTGGCTCAGCACCGCAGACTGCATGATTTTTCTGGAGGCCGTTGTGACGATGAGAATGCTGAAGATATGATCCATCGTCTCCTCGTTTTTGTAACCAACGGATTCGAAGCAGGACTCAAGGCATAGTAAATGAAAAATTCTTTGCTACTTTTATTCATTCTCTATTTTTCTTTGATCTTCATGGGTTGTGTTTCCAATAAGCCAGACATAAAAAGTCCAAAACCAATGGAAGATATTCCCACCAAATGGCTTTCATGGGATAAAAATATTAGCCAAGATCAAAACCCGATTTACTGGGTGGAAACTTTTACCAACCCTGAGTTGAATCAAGCTATCCGGGTCGCTTGGAGTTCAAGCCCCGAGCTAGTTGCTCAGGCGGAACAAACCCTTGCCCGGGGTGAAGAGGCAGTGGTAATCGGTGCCAATTTATCTCCCCAAGCCAATCTGGGTGTTTCCGGCACTCGAAGTAAAAGAAACCTGATTGGTTTTAACTTACCCAATGGGGATACTTCATTCACCAGTGACAGCTTTAATTCGGGCATTAATCTTAGTTGGGAGTTGGATTTATGGGGTAAATTAAAAAACCAAAAGAAATCTGCTGAAAGACGATTTAATGTTGCCACTTCAGACTATGAAGGTGCTCGGCTCTCGATTGCCGGGAAAGTTGCTAAAGCTTGGTTTGAAATAATTGAAAGTTCCCAACAATCCCAACTGGCATTAAAAACCATGAATACCTTTGAAAAGAACCAAGCTTTCATATCCAATCGATTTAAAAATGGCTTGGCAACTGCATTGGAAAATGACTTGGCAATCAATGCATACGAGAGTGCCCGGGCGACCTTCTCCATGAGGGATAGGCAAAGAAGCAAATCTACGAGGAAATTTGAACTTCTCTTAGGCGGATTTCCAGATGAGAAAATGGAAAATAATTCTTCTTCATTACCTGAACTTTCTGGTACTCCGCCACCTCCAACTCCGGCAAAGATTTTAGAGCAAAGACCAGACTTGATATCTTCCAGGTTACGGCTGGAAGCAGCCGGCTACCAGCTTTCCGCCTCCCAATTAAGCTTGTTACCCGCGATTTCAATTACCGGGGGACCAGGTAGCCGGGCTGAAAATTTTGAAGATTTACTAGATAATAAATTCCGCACCTGGGATATTGGAGGTTCTTTAACTCAACCCATTTTCCAAGGGGGTAGATTAAAAGCACAAATTCGAAGAGACGAGGCACTAAAACGGGCGGCACTTGCTAATTACAAGGCCATGGCCTTACGCGCTTTTAACGAAGTTGAAAATTTACTCTTCAACGATACCAGACTAGAAGCAGAAGAATCCTACTTAAAAAATGCCACCCAAGCAGCCCAATCTGCCTCTCAAACTAGCTGGGACCGATATCAAGGAGGCGTGCAAGAAATTTTTGAAACCTTGGATATTCATAGAAGATCATTCGAGGCCGAAAGCCGACTGCTTAGCATTCGGAAGGAGAGAATTCTTAATCGCATTAACCTTTATCTTGCTTTGGGGCACGATGCCCTACCGACCGAACCATGAGTCAGAAAAATAAATTCTTCAGCCTAATCGCCAAGGTTATACTCCCCATTTTCCTTCTTCTTGCCATGACTGGCTTTGCATGGCAACTTATTCGAATTCGTCCCACCCCCGTGGCGAAGGAAATCGTTCCCTTTGTCCCCTTTGTGGAAGTAATCGCGGCCAAAAAAGAAAAGTTGCGATCGAATTTAATCAATTACGGCACCGTTCGTCCGCGAACACAAACGACTCTAATCGCTGAAGTTTCTGGGATTATTGAAGCCGTCGCTCCTTTTGATCAAGAGCCCTCTTCCGAGATAAATCTTAGAAAAATACAATCTTTTCGAGCGGGTGGATTTTTTAGAAAGGGCGATTTACTTCTAAAAATTGAAGATATTCCCCTTCGAACCGCCATGGCTGAAGCACGGGCCAACCTTCGTCGCACCGAACTTGTACTCATTCAGGAAAGGGAAATGGCCAAGCAAGCCAAAATCGAATGGGGAGACCGAAATTGGAGCAACGCTTCGGACTTAGTCAAACGGATCCCCCAAATTCAAAAAGCGGAAGCGGATATGCTCGCGGCAGAAGCCCGTCTTCATCAGGCAGAAAATGATTTATCCCGGGCTGAACTTCGAGCCCCTTTTGAAGGAAGAATTCTCCGCACCATGGTGGATGTGGGTCAACAAGTGGGGTCTGGTTCCAGTGCAGCATTGGCCGAGATTTATGCCTTGGACACCGGCGAGATCGACCTCTCACTCAGTCGTTCAGAAATGAATTTCTTAGGCTTTAAGGACGGACAAGGAAAGAATCGTAACTTGGGGGTAAAGGTAGAGATTATAAACGATAAAAATGAAATCATTCATTCGGGAATGCTTGACCGCTCCGAAGGGGTCGTGGATCCACGCACCCGACTGACCAAGGTGGTTGCCTCGGTGGAGCAATGTTTTGCAAATCCGTTTTCAAGTAAGATTGAACATCAGGCCTTGGAGGTCGGGCAATTCGTGAAGTTACGTTTATTGGGGAGCGAATCTGAAGTATTTGTAATTCCTGATTCCGCCTTTCGTAAACTTGATACCGTATTAGTTGTCAACTCGGAGAACCAACTTTTTTCTCGCAAAGTCGAAACGGTGCATCGAAACAAAAAAGAAGTCTGGGTTAAGGTCGGCCTAGAACCTGGAGAATTGGTTTGTATCACTCCCATCGAAATCATATCCGAAGGAATGGATGTAAGAATTGCTGATCATTTCAAGGATTCAAATTCCTCAAAACCATGATCGCTTGGTTTGCCAAAAATGGAGTAGCTTCAAACCTACTCATGGGTATCATCGTGGTATCTGGTATTTTTTCCATTCGGGGGCTGAAGATGGAACTCTTTCCGGATTTCGACCTCGATATTGTTAACATTTATGTACAATATCCTGGAGCTGCACCTCTGGAAGTCGAAGACGGAATTTGTAAACAAATTGAAGAAAAAATTTGGGACCTGAAAGGCATCAAAGAGATGGTGTCCTATGCCCGTGAAAATAATGGTGTAGTTTCAGTGCAGGTCCTACGAGGTACGGATGCAAAAACCCTTGCCGACGAAATTAAAGTTCGGGTGGATTCAATTTCCACCCTTCCCGCAGAAGCAGAGAAACCAACTGTCGAAGTAGCCACACAGAAGAGGAGAGTGCTTGCCCTTGCCATTCATGGAAAGTGCGACGAGAAATCACTTCGTAAGTTAGCCGACGACTCGATTGAAGACTTGACTAATTTACCGGGTATCACCCAAGTCCAAATTCTGGGTATTCGAAAGCCAGAAATCGGAATTGAAATTTCGGAGCAATCCCTTCGCGAGCACGGCCTTAGTTTCGGTTCAATCGCCGAAACCATACGGGCATCATCGATCGATATTCCCGGTGGTGTGGCCCGAACATCTTCCGGAGAAACCCTCCTCCGTTCGATGGGAAAAGCAAAGGTCGGCAAGGAATTTGAAAAAATACAGTTACTACCCTCTGCTGATGGCTCTAACCTACCATTAGGGAAACTTGCAAATGTAAAAGATGGATTTCAAGACAATGTACTTTACACCGAATTCCAAGGGGAACCTGCAGTGACTTTGCGAGTTTTCCGGGTCGGCGAACAAAACCCAATCGACATCTCGGAAAAAGTTAATGCTTATGTGAATGAAGTAAAATCTAGCCTTCCAGCCGGGGTAAGCATGACCGTTTGGCAGGACAATTCTTATTATCTGAAAGGACGACTCAAAATGATGATCAGGAATGCTCTGCAGGGGCTGTTGCTCGTATTCTTGGTATTGTCCTTTTTCCTCCGCCCTTCTCTGGCAGGATGGGTTGCCCTTGGTCTACCCATTTCATTTATGGGTGCATTTGCTTCGATGGGTTTGATGGGAGCATCGATTAATTTAGTTTCGCTCTTTGCATTCATCGTGGTTCTTGGAATTTTAGTAGACGATGCCATCGTGGTCGGTGAATCTGTCTACACCTTGGGGACCAAGGGGAAGACTCCACAAACCGCTTCCATAGAAGGTACTCATCTTGTCGCAGTGCCGGTCACTTTTGCGATCCTTACGAGCATGGTCGCGTTTGTACCCATGCTTTTTCTTCCCGGTTGGCTGGGGAAATTAATGCAGGACATTCCTTTGGTCGTCATTCCCGCACTTTTCTTTTCCCTCATAGAATCTAAGTTTATATTGCCATATCATTTAAGTCTTTGCCGATTCGACAAGAGGCCCAGCAACCGATTTGCACGAATCCAAACCAAAATTTCTGAAAGCTTGGAACATTTCATCCATCTTTACTATGAACCCTTTCTTCAAGGATGCTTACGCTATAGATACTTAACGCTTTCTACTTTTCTTGGTCTTCTTATCGTGACCTTGGGCCTCATTATTGGAGGACATGTTCCATCTATTCGAGGAGTCCCAGCAGTACCTTCTGATTATATCTCAGTAAAAATCACGATGCAGGATGGTGTTCCCGCGGCTACCACAGAAAGAGCTTTGTTGGCTGTGGAAAATGCCAGAAAGCAAGTAATAAATTTTCTCGAAAATGAAGATGAACCGAATCCATTCAAGTTCAACATGATCACGATGGGTGCCCAACCTTTTTCAGCAGGGCCAAGGAGTTCTTCTAATATCAATACCGGTTCTAACAGAGGAGAAGTGAGCGTAGAATTAATTAAATCGGAGGAACGTACCCGATCCGCACCCCAAATTTCAGCTTTGTGGCGTCAACGGATTGGACCGCTTCCGGGGGTCAAGCAACTTTTCTTTGGAGATGTTGCAGCTGGCGGAAGCCCCACTGCGATTGATATTGAAATTGCCGGTCAAAACCTTGAGCAAATGAAAATAGCTGCTAAAAAATTGAAAACTAAGCTACAGACATATGAGGGACTTTTTGACATCTCTGACACCCATTCGGGAGGAAAACGGGAAATGAAAATTAAACTTAAACCCGAAGGTCGTTCGCTCGGCTTGACCCAAGCCGACTTGGGACGCCAAGTCCGCCAAGCTTATTATGGGGAAGAAATTCAGAGAATTCAGAGGGAACGCGATGAGGTCAAGGTTATGCTACGGTATCCACTTTCCGACCGGAAAAGCCTAGCCGCACTTTCATCTCTTCGGGTTCGGACACCCCGCGGAATTGAAGCACCCCTGGAAGAAGTTGCAAATGTCAAATTGGGTCAGGGATATCCCACCATTAAAAGGGCCAATCGTTCCCGGATCATCAATATTCAATCATCAGCCGACAAGAAAATCGCAGATGTTTCAAGAATTGAAAACAATTTGGACGAGAACTTTATTCCTCTTCTTCGCCAAGAATTTAAAGATCTAAGGTTTTCTTTCGTCGGGGAGAAAAAGGAACAAAGTGAGTCTGATTCTGGCCTTGCACAAGCTGGAGGAATTTCGCTTTTCGTGATTTATGGACTACTTGCAATTCCATTCCGGTCTTATTTACAACCATTTCTTATCATGTCCGTTATTCCTTTCGGCTTGATTGGTGCAGTCTTCGGACACTTCTTATTTGGCTTACCATTGAGTCAGCTTTCACACTTTGGTCTGGTTGCCTTAACGGGGGTGGTCATTAACGACAGTTTGGTCCTTGTACATTATGTGAACAAGAGAGCCAAAGAACTACCTATACTTGAAGCTGCCAAACAAGCGGGTGCTGCTCGGTTTAGGGCTATTCTGCTCACCTCTCTTACCACTTTCGTTGGATTACTCCCAATTCTCTTTGAAAGAAGCCTGCAAGCTCAATTCCTAAAACCAATGGCAATAGCAATTGGCTTCGGAGTTTTATTTGCTACATTTATCACTCTCCTAATGGTTCCTTGCCTGTATCTAATCCTCGATGATTTCAATCGGATTGCCCGAAAAATACTTAAAAGTTTGGGGTTAGCTTTCGGTGAGGAAAAGCCAGTAAAAATCTTAGAGGAAGGAACCCGCTAGGGGCGCTCTCCTACTCCTAGAATTGTTTCAAAATAAGGCTCTGTCTCTTCCTTCGAAACGGTTTCGACCCTAGCTTTCTTAAAACCAACTTCTTTAATCATCTTATAAAGATCATTTTCCCTGAAACCTAGCCATAAATCCCCATAATTTTCACGGGCTTTTTCAAAATTATGCTTTTTAAGATCTAAGACAACAAGTTGACCGTTCGGTTTCAAAATCCTAAAGGCTTCCTCAAGTGCTTTTTTCGGATGTTGAGCGTGATGGAGAGATTGGCTCATCAACGCCAAATCCACGCTTTTGTCGTTTAGTGGTACCTTCTCGATATCCCCTTGTTTATAAACAAGATTAGCTAAGTTTTTCTTTTTTGCGAGATCCGTACCAAGTCGTACCATACTTTTCGAACTGTCGATGCAGAATACTTTTTTTGTTCGCTCTGCTAATAATTGAGAGATCATTCCCTCCCCCGCACCTAAGTCAGCAACCACAATATAGGGAACTAAGCGAAAAAGAAAATGCCCGATTGATTCCCAAGACCGGCCGGGCACATAATGCTTCCCCAACCTATCCGCAACTTCTTCAAAATATTTTTCACTCTCTGACCTGCGACGCTCTAAAATACGGGTCAATCCAGACTGGTCACTTTCCCAAAAGTCTTCATCTGAGTCTTCAGCTAAGGCCAGACGGACGATATCATACTTAGGCGACTTATCTAAACTTAGAGCATAAAAAGTTTTCTTTCCGTCTTTTCGGTCCACGACCATTCGATTTCTACGAAGCAGAGATAAATGTGAAGATATTCTGGATTGTCCCATTTCTAGAATCTCTTGCAATTCCGCCACTGAAAGCTCTTCTCGAGAAAGGAGTCGAAGCATCCGCAAGCGAGTGCTATCCGACAATAGTTGTAATTTTTCTGTAATCTTCACGACTTCCTTCGATCAAGATTTAATCTAGCCTTGAATATGGCAAACGAAAAGAATGGAACCTAGAACTCGCAAAAATGCGGGTTCTAAAAATAGAGAAAAGATTTACTGGGAATCTACCCAACGTGTCAGGCCTTCAATTTTCCAACTTTGCACATTACCCTCTACTTCGGTTTCAACGGTTTCACCGATCTTTTTACCAAGCAGTCTTTGCCCCAGTGGCGTAAGGTAAGAGAGAATATTATTATCTGGATCACTATCCCATGCACCCAAGATTACATATTTTTGAGACTCACCAGAATTGGAGTCACTTAAATTCGCAATGGAACCAATCCCGACGAAATCGACAGGTGCATCTTCAAAATCGGTCGGTTTTGCCCGCATCAAATCAGTTTGCAGTTCGGACTGTCTGGCGAGGAGGAGTTTCTGTTCATCCTTTGCCATTTGATACTCCGCATTTTCGCGTAAGTCACCAAGCTCACGTGCAGCCTCAATGGCTTGTGAATTGGCTGGGATTTTTTCTTTATTCAAAAGTTCGAGATCATCCATTTTCTGATCATAGCTCTTTTGGGAAACTATCAAGCTGTCATCAGTCACTTGTCCAACGGAATCCGAGGAAGCACCTGAGCCGTGCTCTCCATCTAAAATTGCCTGAATCTCAGGATATCTTTTGATAAATCGAGCGAGAAGTGATTTCTTGCTTAGGTCTTCAAATCCAGGATTGAGGATTAAGGCTTGTGCCAAATCTTTTGCATTTTCAGCAGTACCTTTATCTAAAATTGAAGGTAATAGTTCACGATCATCAGAAAGAATTTCAGCAAGAGGAATCCGTCGAGTAGAAGCATTTTGCAAGGATTCGTAATCAATCGCAGAGAAAACTGCGGTGAGTAACCGTGGCCCAATCAAGGTGGAAAGTAGATCCTTAAACTTCGAAAGTTCACGAAACTTTAAAATCCATAAAAGTACGGGTGCTTTCAGAATTTGTTCATCTAAGCTTTTATTTAATGAAGAAAGCAAAAGTTTAGTCTCTTCCCGATCAACCAAGAAATGAGCACACTCCCCAGAAAACTTAAATGATGTATTTTGCAATAGATTTACGACCAAAGGTTTCCAATTATCTTCGTAGACCCTATGAATAAGATCAAGGAATCGGCGATGGAATTTGGTCGGCAATTGATCTGCTAAGCCAGGAAGATCATCCTTACACTCTTCAAGAATAGATGAAGAGGTTGGTTCTAACATTTCGACATCTTCCTCGACATCTCTGGCTAAATTATTTCTAACCCAGATGCCATAAAGTCTTTCTGCCTGACTAAGGTTTCGGGCTTCCATAATCGCAACTGTAAGCTCATTCAAGACTCTAGGCAGGTCGGCTTGAAGGTCTTCTTTCTCGGATGCCAGGTCAAAAAGCTTTTCAGCTAAAATAATCTTATGAGCTGACCTTTTTTCATCAAAAAAGTCCAACAAAACTTCTTGTTCAGGTTTGACCGGTTCATCCCGGAGTACATACGGTTCCGTTTTTTTGTTTGGAACCGCAACCCGTGGATCTTTGACAAGAAGTTTTTTGGTCGCAGTCCACCATTTCTTACCCTTAACGGGACCGAGCAGAAAACCAATGATTCTTTCGATTTCTCGAGATTGAGCACATCCGTCTTCACAATTGACCAAGATCGAAATAACCAAATCGACAGGCTCTTTTTTGGCAATACTCTCCACTTCTGATGGATTCGCACGATGCTTTGAAAGAATGTGTTCATCGGGTAATACTTCCAACTTCCCGATGCAAAAAACAGGATCCATGGCATGATTTTTACGATCTTCTTCCTCAAAATCTATCAAGAGCATTTCTTTCTCTTGATCAAAGCCAGAAATCTGACCAAAACCCCAACTGCGATGGATGCAACATGCACCATCTTTCATTGCCTCTAAAGAAGAGCGTGATGATTCAAGTGATGGATCTTTTTCGATCAAGCGATCGATGACTTCGAGGTTCATTCAGCAGTTTGGGTCTAAACGGTTGGTGGGCTAGTTTAAGTTTGTAAACAATCTACACTAAGGATTCCCTTACTTTTGGCGAGTGAAAAGCTATCCAGATTTCAATTATTGATTTTTCCTGTCTCTGGCCTTGCAATTCGAAACATGATAAGAAGTGGAAGAATGAGTAGGATAGCACCAAATAAGTATGCTACTTTTGACCCATAAGCATAATAAGCAAGACCAGCGAGCAAGGGTCCACATGCCCGAGCCATCGAACCAGAGGAACGGAAAACGCCCAAATGAAAACCTTGATCTGATTCTCCTGAATGGAGTGAGGTCAGAGCAGTTAAGGTAGGACTTATTAAGGCAACCCCCGAGGACATTAAAAAGAGACCCGAGTAAAAAACTGATTGTTCGAAGGAATGAGCAATTATAAAAAAAGCTATAAATCCGAGAAAAATCCCCAGCAAGGCCATATTTTTTTCTCCCATCCTACCTACGAATCTCCGAACGAAAAAGCCTTGAATTAAAATTAAGGTCAAACCAATCAAGAGAAACATCTGAGCTAAATTGATAGGAGAAAAACCAAATCTCTCCACAGCAAGAAAAGTGAGGGTGAATTCCATCCCACTAAATGAAATCATATAAAATAAGTAAACAAGGCAGGTATTTCGAACATTTCGGTTTATAATCTTACCAAGTTGAAAAATTGCAGGTTTTGGTTGATTTTCTTTGTTTCTCTTTTCTTTGGGTAAAGTTTCCTGGAATTTCAACCCTACCCACATCCAATTTAAAAGAGCTAAAAATAAACTGATGAGTGCTGCAGAAGAAAAAGGATTTAATGAAAAGATGGAAGAATCACTTTGAGATAAGATCCAAGTGGATGCAAACCCGCCCAAAGCTGGCCCCAAAATAAAACCTAGCCCAAATGCGATGCCAACAAGAGCCATCCCCTTAGACCTTGCTTTTCGAGAAGTTACATCTGCGATGGCAGCAGTAGCAACCGATAAGTTCCCACTCGCGACACCTCCAAGGACTCGGGACAAGACTAAAACCCAAAAATCTCCAGCAAAAATCCATAAGCCATACCCTAAAGCAGTACCTCCTAAGGTATAAATTAAGACAGGTCTTCGACCAACTCGATCTGATAATCTTCCCCAAACTGGGGCAAAAAAGAATTGAAGAATTGCATAGAGGGATCCTAATGCACCCCCAAAAATAACGGTCTCAAAGCGGAATGTATTTCCCGAAGCAGAATCAATAAAGGCAAAGTCCTTGATCATGGATACGAAACTCGTGACCCACCCCCCACCTAAGAGTGATTCCCTTTCTAAGTAATGTTCGAGCATTGAAGGGAAAAGGGGGAAGATTACCGAAAACCCGACCATATCCAGAAATATGGTCAGGAAAACTACACCAAAAGTGTTTCGCTTTCTTTTTTCTAATGCTTCCTCTTGATTCATCTACCCAGAAACTAAGTATCTCGCACCCCAGATAGACTTTGTAGTGCATGAAATACATTTTCAGGTACAAGACCGGTTTCTTTCACTCCGTAAAGATGAACTTGCTTGATGAGCTGGGAACTGGTGAAAAAATACTTCTCGTTCGGCATTAGAAAAATGGTCTCAAGCTCTGGATCCAGATGCCTGTTCATTTGAGCCATTTGAAATTCATACTCAAAATCAGATACAACCCGTAAACCTCGAACCAGAACTTTTGCTCCCATTTCCTTGGCATAATCCACAAGCAGTCCGTCAAAAGGCTCAACGGTCACATTATCAAAAGATTTTACATTATCTTGAATTAAAGAGATTCGAGTTTCCAAATCAAAAGCAGTCTGCTTTCCAGAATTTCCAGCCGAAACAGATACAATCACTCGATCGAATAATTTCCGTGCTCGAGAAAGAACATCTAAATGACCGTTGGTAACGGGATCAAAAGTGCCGGGATACAATGCAATGACCATAAGGACACCCAAGATACCATGGGTTTTTAATACGTCCACCCTCAAGCATTCCACCGTTGAGATTGCCAAGATGAAACAAAAGAACTATTAGAAAATCCTCAATCCATGAACTTACCGAACTTACTGACGCTTTCTAGGATCCCGCTCATGCTCTTTATCATTGCCCTGTTGTACCCAGAAACAGAATCAAGTTTTCGATGGTCCAAGAGTTTCGCTCTTTTTCTTTTTCTTTTCGCAGCCCTAACGGATTGGCTCGATGGTTGGCTAGCTCGAAAATTTGGACAAGTTTCTGATTTTGGTAAATTTATGGATGCACTCGCAGATAAGGTTCTGACTTTAGGAATGTTTACTAGTTTACTTGCTTTAGGAGCCCTTCCGATTTGGGCTCTTTTCCCCATTCTTTTAATCTTGTCTAGAGAATTACTCATCACTGGCTTAAGATTGGTTGCTGCAGGCAAGGGAAAAACCTTGGAAGCCGAAAAAATCGGGAAGCTCAAAACTGTGATTCAGTTAACTTGTATTTCCCTGAGCCTAGCGAAATTGTCAGTAGAATCTGATTTTACTTTTATTATGTCACAGGATAGCCTTGAGCTGACCCTAAGCATTCTTGATCTTTCCACCGCTTCGACCTTAATTTTGGCTACTTTAATCACGGTGTTGTCTGGCGTAGTTTATTTAACAAAATATTGGCGTTTCTTTCTGGACGAAGAAAAGTAAATGTTTGATTTTATCATTTTGCAACTTTCCACTCTCGGACCTTTGGGGAGAAAATTACCCGCTCCAGGTACTGTTGGTTCAATCGTGGGGATTTTTTTGTTTGGCTTTTTACATTACTATTGTGAACTGCAAATATTATGGATTATTGCGATATCGGTACCTCTAGTCTTACTAGGGGTTCCAATTTGTACTCATGCCGAGCGAATATTAGGAGAATCGGACCCAAAATCCGTAATCTGGGACGAGTTTAGTGTGATTCCCTTCATTTTCCTTTTTTTAAAAGATTCTGATCTACGCCATTCAGATTCTCATTTTCTCTTTTTTCTTGGCCTTGGATTCCTTCTTTTCCGACTCTTTGATATACTTAAACCTATCGGAATCAATAAATTACAAAATCTCCCAAGGGGTTGGGGAGTTATGACTGATGATTTTGCAGCTGCTTTAATAAGTGCATGCCTGCTGGGTATTATTCAAACTTTTTCTTTGTCTTTTCTTTGAAATCTCACTCTTATTTAAAAAGTGAGTAATTCCAATGAAAATGATGGTACTGAAACCCATAGCTTTATGCTAACGGTTTCAAACAAAATGGGAGTACATGCCAGACCCGCTGCTATGATTGTTCGAATTGCATCTCGATATTCTGGTGAAATTTGGGTTTCTAAAGACGAGGAGAAAGTAAATGCCAAAAGCATTATGGGAATCATGATGCTTGCCGCGGCAAAAGGGACTGAGCTGCTCTTTGAGTGTACGATTGAAAATGCAATGGAATTCGAGAATGAGATGAGTGAAGTGTTTGCTTCAAAATTTCAGGACGAATAATTATTCAGTTAAATCAGATACCCTATCTTCGTAGAAAGAATTCATAACCTGCTTAATCTCATAGGGCCTTTTAAGCTGTTCTATTTCTCGAACTAAGGAATTTGCTTCTTCCATTGAAAATCTTCGGGCAAAAAATTTAAGTTCGGCTAAGAGTGGTGAACTTGCACTCAAACAATCCACTCCCAATCCAAGAAGTAATGGAAGGAAATGGGGATCACCAGCAATCTCGCCACATACCGTAACCGGAATTTTCTTTGAACGCCCAACTTCGAAGATCTTCCTCAAAGATCGAATGATCGCTGGGTGTTGCGGTTCATACAAATATGCAATTTGATTATTAACGCGGTCCACCGCCAACAAGTACTGCACCAGATCATTTGTCCCGACACTGAAGAAATCTACCTCATCCGCTAAAAAGTCAGCAATCATGACTGCAGATGGGGTCTCAATCATACATCCGATCGAAATATCTTGATCAAACTTAATCCCCTTCTCTTCCAATTGCCTCTTTGCTGTAAAAAGAAACTCTTTTGCTCGGACAATCTCGCCCACGCCACTAATCATGGGAAACATCAAGCGTACTGGTCCGTGAGCACTGGCTCGCAAAATTGCCCGAAGCTGATCGAGAAATACATCCGGATTACGGAGGCAATAACGAATGGCACGAAACCCCATGAAAGGGTTTTGTTCGTTGTCATGAGAAACACCGGTTACATTTTTATCTCCACCAATATCTAAAGTTCGAATGGTAACGAATCTCCCTTTTGCAGCTTCTACAATTTTAACATATTCTTCGAATTGTTCATCCTCACTTGGTATTTGATTCTTGCGAAGGAATATTGATTCGGTTCGGAAAAGACCAATGCCTACACAATCATTTTCTATTCCTTTTGCGACTTCTTCGGGAGAATCCGCATTGGCCAAAAGGGTAAGCTTTTGAAGATCTTTAGTTTGTGCAGGTAAAGCTGCCTCTTCTTCCAGAAGGTCTTTTATCTTCTTTCGACGAATCTTTACCTTTCCGTATCGAAAAAGAGTGGATTCTCTTGGGTTTATGATCGCGACCCCATCGAAGCCATCAATTAGAACAAAATCACCGTTTTGAACCTTATCAGAAAACCCCCGCAATCCAACCACCGCAGGAACACTACTGGCTCTTGCCATAATAACTGCATGGCTTGTCATACCACCTGTATCCGTTGCGATACCTAAAAGTTTTGAACGATCTAAAGACGCGGTATCTGAAGGAGTCAAATCTTCGGATACCAATACTTTGGGTTGTTCCAAAAAAGCGGTACCAGCAGCGGTCTCGCCAATTAAATTACGCAGTAACCTCTTGGAAATATCATTCAGA
>Ga0213863_10000288_pt1 | contig 39965 bp, 44 predicted proteins | sample PICome_8_FD_160128 | JGI IMG/M metagenome (GOLD analysis project Ga0213863, IMG submission 160128) | Coastal seawater microbial communities near Pivers Island, North Carolina, United States - PICO497 | ecosystem: Environmental > Aquatic > Marine > Coastal | place: USA: North Carolina... | reverse complement strand
GCGCTGCATGTCGAGACCAAAGTTACCCATGTTGCCAGCTGTGCCTGTCTGGAATGCGTTAGGTCCAGCGTAGGTGGGTCCTTGGTAGTATCCTGTGTCTAAGACGCCATTGAAGGCACCTTGGCCGCCCTCTAGGGCTTGGTCAACGTAGGGCTCATACTGTCGAAAGCCTGCCATGTTGGCATCGTTCATGGCCTTCATATTCTTGCGGTCTTCTTTAGCGGCCTTGTTGCCCATGATGCCGCCTATGACAGCTGGTGCAACGGCACCAATGATTTGGCCCCACATGCTGGATACTCCTTTAGCCTTTGTTGGCTTTTTATTTTTATTGGTCTTTGGGTAGCTACACTTGGACCCAGGCTGTCCCGTTGTAGACAACCAGCCCTTGGTAGCTGTTACCCAGAGGGTTCCAAGGTGACACGGCATAGCGAACCATGCCCTTCCGAGGGCTGCTAGGTGCATCATTGGCTACCTGGGGTGCTGCGTCAGCTATAGACTTTACTGATGCCTCAATCTCTCTAAGCTCATCTTGGATGAAGTTCTTGAAGCTAGCCTCTAGGGCGGGGGTGGGTCGCCTAGTGTAGACCCTAGTGAGAATGTTAAGCTTATCTGACAAAGACATGGTCAACGTCTCCCAGTGGCTACAACCTCGACGTCCATGCCTGACAGGGTGAAGTCTTTGATCTCTGACGTCTGCACCTTGTAGCTGAGGTATCGACCACTGATACGTGTATCCACCTTATACTCAGTGGAGCTATCAAAGTTCACTGGGGCCTCATAGAGAGGGACGTTGGGTGGTAAGTCGGCAGCACCAAAGGTGAAGTCAAAGAACTTATCAGTGGATGGCGTGGATATCTGAGGATATAGCCTCTTGATGATCTTGTAGCTACTCAAGGGAAGCTGGGCTTCTTGGTCTAGGTCAATACCTGTGCGCTCTAGGTACACAGGTTTATTGACCTCAGTGGTCTCAGGTAAGTTTAAGGACCCAGAGTCTACAAGGTCGAGACCTAAGAGACGGGGGCTAGTGATACCAGCGGCGGTGTCCTTCTTGGAGACCATGACTGGGTATCTGGTGAACTTGGATTCCTGAGCGTGATAGGTGCCACCTGTTGCATCATAGGTTAACCCTGTGGTGGCATAGGTAGTCACGGCGTCTAGGTTAGCTAGGGATCCTGAGGTTACATTAGGGAGATCCACGAAGGACCATGTGTCTGATCTATAGTTGTAGACAGCCGCCCTGTTGCAGCCACTTACGTCACCATAGACAGCTAGGTCATCACCTGAGTGGTAACAGAAGTAGATCTCTTCTAGGTCGGCCACATGCATGACAAAGCAGGCCTCTTGTAGAGACATATCGATACCATTGAAGATGTAGTCTCGGACACGGTTGTCACAGATGGACTGCCTGGTGATACCATCGTTGACATAGATGTCATCTGTATCGAAGACGTAGTGCTTACCTTCGACCTCTAAGATGCAGTTCTGGTTAATTACACCAGCATCATCAAAGACCTTACGGAAGTTGAATATGAAGGTGCCACCTACGAACTCCATGTTCCACACTTGATCACTGGAGTAGATCAGGAAGTTGGAACCTAGGGTGGCCCCGTCCACTATGGGGGTCCTAAGCTGCACAAGATCATTGAAGCCTGCAGACTTGGTGGTGTCTGTTGCATCCCAAGATCCGGGGACCTGGTTGGCTAAGGTAATATCTGAGAAGCGTACCCGGTTGGGGTAACTTGTGCTTCCCTCGGTTAGGTTCAAGGCTAACATGAAGTCACCAAAGGACCTCAGGGACCTAGTGCGCCATGTGCTATCCCAGTTGGCTAGGTCACTAAAGTTACTGGCGGATGGGGTTCTAGCGATTGGTACTCTAGAGGGCCTGTTGAGGTACTCTACTGAGGCTAGGGTGGTGCCGGTGACTGGGGCGGGGGATGCAGACTGGGTGTCTGTGTGTACTGAAGACACAGCACCATTGGCAAACTCTTCCACTGAGAAGTCATCGTTGACTATAAGTACTGTGTCGAAGGTGCCGGGGTTACTTAAGCCAAAGACAAAGGATGGGACCTTGGTGCTGGAGCTAGTGTAGTCATATGCAGTCCTGAAGACTGGTGATCTCTCTACGTTGCCATCTGAGAACCTGACGTTCTTAGCTCTGGTGAAGGCATTAAACGGTAGGTTGAAGGGGTCAACATCAGTGATTACCCCTGCAGCACCTAGGTTTCTAATGGGGAGCAGGGGCATCTATGTGTATCCTATGTCTTCATGATGAAGGCTAATGCATAGTAGGGGGGTCTGTTCTCGTGACTAGAGTTACCACCCTTGGAGCCAATGCTTGTAGACACAGAGATACCTGTGGTTGAGCTACCTGTTTGTTGGGTTTCAGGGACAGAGTCTCTACTACTGGTCCCAGAACCAGAGGATCCAGTAGCGCCCTTAAATGAGTGAGAGTGCCCTGGGTCACTTACACTGGAACTGGCACTGTGGTTGTGCGAGGGCATCTGGGAGATACTGAGGGTCACACTAGAGGCACCACCTGTGTTACCTGTGCTATAGCTAGAGCCAGAACCAACGATAAACCTGTTGCGGAGATCGGGGGTTCCATTGCTACCGTTACACAGGACAAAACCTGATGGAATGCTATTGTTGGACCCAGACCACATCATGATAACACCAGAGGGTACACTGGATATATTGTTTATCTGGGTCTGGATAGAACTGGTGACACCATTGAGACGGTTGAACTCAGTACCAGTGACACCAGCTGCAGCTGCACCAGACAAGATGTTTAGGTCAGCTGTGTTACCAGTGTAACCATCTAAGGTGTTGAGCTCATCTTGGGTGCTGGTGACTGCACCAGTGATACCGGGGAGAGTAGCCTTGATGGTACTCTTGACTAGACGGATGTGGTCATCAGCCTGGGCGAGACCATCGGTGGCTACTGGATTGCTAGAGTTGAGGTCACTGATGTAAGTGCCGGTTTCTAAGGCCATACTGGTGTCCTATCTATGGTTACTATGGTGTCCTAGGTGTCTTAGGTAGACCTAGGTGGGCCCCCAGGGTCTACTGAAGGCCTAAAGGCCAGTGGAACGCGTAAGCTAGGTTATGCGAGGTGGAGCCATGCGCCATACCCCAGCCACGCTAGCTCAACACTGGTGAGACGTAGGCGGGTAGACCCCATGTCATCCGGGGGTCCCCAATAGAGGTTCAGGGATGGGAAGACATGGATGCAGTTGTCTAGGTCTGGGGTGATGACGCTTAGGTACATGCTGGGGGACCTTTGTTTTCTGAGGTAACTAGGAAGACCTTTGTTTTCTCAGGTGGGGACCTCTGTTAACTGAGGTAACTAGGAAGACCTTTGTTTTCTGAGGTGGGGACCTCTGTTAACTGAGGTAACTAGGAAGACCTTTGTTTTCTGAGGTGGAGCCTCTGTTAACTGAGGTGGGACAACAACAACAACAACGAAGGTCTTTAACGGACTTTTGAAATCTATTGATTGATTTGGGTACTGGGGGCCACGAAAGCTGGGCATGGGACCCGTGAAATCACTGAGACATTCCTAAGTCATTGATATCATTGGATGCATAGGTCAACGGATAGTGTATCCGATGACAAAACGTAGGATAGTGAACCCAGACCTAAGACATTAGATCCATTGTCGTCAGAATTGTTAGGCTAACAGTCATAATCTTTAAGACAAATCGGGACCTAAGCCCACCAGAGTAAACCTCAGTCTACCTAAGCCCACCAGAGTAAACCTCAGTCTACCTAAGCCCACCAGAGTAAACCTCAGTCTACCTCAGTCTACCTCAGTCTACCTCAGTTGATCCACGGAAGACCAAACCACCCTGGGAGAAGACATGAGACAGTCTGGGAGAGGACTGTAGCGTCAAGGGGTTTGGTCATCGGTAGATCACAGGTCGTCGTCACTGGTAGCTTCCTTCGTATAGGGGTCTGTTAGTACCTAAGTTGTATTTGGGGGTCTTTTGTCTACTTAAGAGGCATCGGATTCACAGGATTAGTCATCGGATAAGGGGCAAATAGTGAACATCGGTTATCTTAGGGTAAAATACCTTGATAACCATAGAACTAAGGCCTATGTGGCCTAGAAGGGACTTAGGTCCTAGGTTGGTGCGGGAGAGCTAACCTTTAGTACTCTTTAGTGTTACCCCCGCACCAGCTGCCTTACCTAGTTACTCTTCAGTAAGACAGAAGCTACAGAAGTCATCCTTAGATGGACCTCTGCAGCTGACACATGTCTTCCATATCACTCGCATGTTCTCTGGCCTGTCTGTGGGTCGTAGTAGCAGGCCTCAGCACCCTCAGCACCACCGATGTCAGTACCTGTGCCTTCCTCGACCTGTGGTTCAGCTGTGTCCTCACTGGTTGATGCATTGAGTATGCCATAGCGTTTACCACTGGCTCTGAAGGTTGTGCAGCCACTGGCACCACCATCATAGGCTTGCATGTAGACGTCCTTGAACTGTTCCCAGGTGACATCAGCACCTACGTTACATGTCTTAGAGCAAGCAGAGTCCACGTAGTGTGATGCTAGGTTGAGCACTGCCACATGGTCAAACACAGAAAGATCATCGGCCTTCTCTCCTTCGATCCCATGCACTCGGTAAGCGTAGTCCTCTACTCGTTCTATCCTAGGTCCATCAAAGGTTTGGATCGTGCGGTCATAGTAGTGGCTGAAGACTGGCTCTATCCCTGAGGACACATTGTCAGCTGATAGACTGATGGTCCCAGTTGGGGCCACAGACAACAGATGGCTGTTGCGGATCCCATGCATACCGATGGCTGCTTGGATGTGGTCTGGTAGTGTCTTGATGAAGTTAGACTCCATATACTTGACGTTATCATAGAGGGGGAAGCTCCCCTTTTCAGCTGCAAGTACCACTGATGCCAAGTAGCATTGGTCTCTTATGACGCCCATGACTTCACCTAGCTTATCTAGGAACTCTTCAGAGCCATACCTTAGACCCAGCGTCTCCAGGGCATTGGCTACCCCAGTCACACCTAGGCCCATCCTACGTTTATCCTTAGCTTCCTTCTCTTGGGCTGGCATAGGATAGACCGCACGGTCCACTACGTTGTCCATCGCTCTCACGACTGAAGGGATGTCTCTAGACAGCTGCATGATATCCAGGGAGAACTCATCGGTGTAGGGGTCTTGTCTGATGTACTTGGTCAGGTTGAATGACCCCAGCAAGCACGCGCCGTTAGGTGGCAGGGGCTGCTCACCACATGGGTTAGTGGCTGCTATGGTCTCACAATACCACAGGTTATTCTTCTGGTTGATACGGTCGATGAACAAGATGCCTGGCTCTGCCCAATCCCAGGTAGACCTGAGGATATCATCCCATAGAGCCCGTGCATCCACTGTCTTGTACACTTGGCCTTCAAAGGTCAGGTCAAAGAAGTCACCAGTCTTGACTGCGTTCATGAAGGCATCAGTAACCCCGACACTAATGTTAAACCCTGTCAGGTTAGTGCTGTTGTTCTTGGCTCTGATGAACTCCTCGATGTCTGGGTGGTCTACACGTAAGACACCCATCTGAGCCCCTCTACGGTGTCCCGCTGAGGCTATGGTCTGGCATACAGCATCAAAGATACCCATGAAGCTGATGGGGCCTGATGACTTACTGTCGAGGCTTTTGATCAGGGCACCTCTCGGTCGTAGGGTGCTAAAGTCGTAACCTATGCCACCCCCAAGCTGCATGGTTCTAGCTGCGTTGGTAGCAGCCGCCATGATGCCTTCCATGCTGTCCTCGATGGTAGGGGACACAAAGCAGTTGTAGGGCGTCACGGTCCGGGGTGCGCCCATAGCACTCTGTACCCTGCCAGCTGGTAGGAAGCGCTGGTTGTACAGTATGTTTCTAAAGGTATCGAAGTGATCGTCACTGTCCTTGAGGGCATTAGCTACCCTTGTCATAGCCTCTTTGAAGCTCTCGCCTACTGAGCGATACTTCATCTTATGTATTTCCTCTGAGATTGGCAGGGCTGGGCCAAAGTCGTTCTTCATGTCATTCATTGGGGTTATTACCTTCAAGCATATTGATACGCATCTCGCAGTAGCGAATGCACTTCTCTAGATCTGTGATTTCGGATTCGTTCTTGGTTAGCCCATCGTATGTCTTACTGCCTGCGCGGCTGGCGTACTTGATGACGTTACCACGCCAGAACTCCATGCCGTTTCTCATGATGTATCTGACGGGCTGTATAGACCACTGGGTGTAGTGTGATGGGTTCTTTACTGAGTCAGTCATGGGCTGTCTCCAGTGCTTTCCTGGGGCGTCCACCGCGCTGCCCAGCGTGTCTTGCATAGTCAGCCTTGAGGGGGTCAGAGAGCCGTGACATAGCATTGCGCCCACCATTGAGCTCCACGACTCTGTCGTTGTCTCTTTTGCAAACCTCAAGGTAGCGGTCCCACTGGGACAGCACTGAGGCTTCAGTCATCCCTGTGCTACGTTTTCGTGGCATTAGTTTCATGTCTTGGCTCCCATAGTTTGATTGTGTTGTTGTCCAAGTCCCAATCCTCATACCTGAGGATCCGCGCTAGTCGGGCTTGGGTAAGCGCATAGTTCGCGTTTAGTTTCTGCTTGGCATATGCGTTGACCACTGTGGGCCAACTAGGGTTTTGCTTGAGCAGTTTCTCGGCTGTCTTAGGGCCAACCGAGGGACACCCAGTGTAGCCATCGGTGACATCGCCAGTGAGTGCTTGGGTGTAGAACCATAGATCTGCTTGGGCCTTGTTGATCGTTTGGAACTCACCAGACATAGGTCTGAAGAGCTTACATGGCACCGACTTGAGATCCTTGTCATCGCTGATGACTATGGTTTGATGACCCGGTGCTGAACCTAAGATGCCCATGACATCATCGGCTTCCAGCATCGGCTCTATGTGCCATCGGTAAGTCTTCTTGACCCACCTCAGCATCTCCAGGTAGCCAACAGGCTTCCTGACCTTCTTGCGTCCACCTTTGTATGTGGAATCTAGTTCTTTTCTAAAGTTACCTTTGTCAGACAAGCAGACAATAAAGTTACCAGTGCCTAGGTGGTCACAGAAGTCATCTATACTCTTCTGGAATACCTTCTTAGCTTCCTTCAGATCTGTAGACAGGGACCATATGTCATCACCCCAGTCTATCTCAGTCTCACAGGCCGCACAGGCTCTGTAGAGATACAAGTCTCCATCAATGAGGAGTACTGTCTCTGCCTGAGGCGACTGCAAATACTTCTTTAAGTAGCTCATCTAGCTCTCCTTTAGCTTCCATGCCGTACTCTGTGATGATCCACTTATGGGCATAGGTTTCGTCGCCAACATTGGTTGTGATCAGTCCCTCGCTGGCAGCTATGGCAACGTAGAAGGCACCTTTACGTGAGAAGTCACCACTGATACTGAAGGGCTGTCTCCACGCCCTATCCAAGACCAAGTAGAAGCACATGAAGTGTGCCATCTGGGGGTTAACCTCAGTGTGTAGCAGCCCAAGTTGCTCCCACGGAATGTTCTGAGGTGATGGGTATTTTAGTTTTGAGAGCAACCCCTGCTTCTTGCGCCATTCTTCTAGTGATATCACCGACATCGGCAGCTACCTCTTCTGTTTTACATGCGATTTGAACTTCATCGTGGATCCACCCAACGATGTATGCGTCACCTTCGTGATGCCTGGTTAACTCAGCATCTACTAAGTCTACCCACTTCTTGCAGATGACAGCGCCAGCTGACTGTAGAAGCTGAGAAAGCAGCTTATGCTCACTACGGACATTCAACAGACGTCCATCGAGGCCTTTGAGGTGGCCGCGCTGGTATGCCCTGCGAAGGTTTGTCTGAAGCTGTGCGAATGCTGGGATGGCTTTGTTGAAGTTGTCTTTAAGCTCCTTGCCTTGCCTAGCGTTGCCACCGGCAATCTTACCAATCAGCTGATCACCACCGCCATACATGGTGGCATAGATAAACGTCTTGGCTTGATCTCTGGTGGCTAGACCAGCTGCCTTCTGGTTGTGCGTATGGATATCACCATCGAGCACCTGTTTTGCATACTCACCACCGTCATCTAAGTAATGCGCGAGACACCTAAGCTCCAAAGAAGCTAAATCAGACCCAAGCAAACACCAGCCCTCAGGCACCGTGAATAGACTACGACACTCTGCGCCATACGGAAGGCCACATTTTGGAATTTGACTGAGGTTTGGCCCTCGATGAGATGCTCGGCCACTGACAGTGCCCCCAGACACGATTGTGTGTCTTATGCGCCCATCGTCATCGACCTTCTTAAGCCACGCTTGTGGACCTTCAGCTAACTGGCCGATGCGCTTCTGTACTAAGAAGAACTCAGCCAACGCCTGTGCCTCAGGGTAGTGCAGCCCAGCCAGCACTGTTTCGTCTATCTGGGCGTGTCCGTTGTCTGTGAACTTCTTAGGTTTCCAGGCGTACTTCTGCTTGAGACAGAACTCTATGTGCCGCCGTGAGCTAGGGTTAAAATGGATGGTCTTACGTTTAACAAATAGCTCACCCTTCTTGTAGCCACGGGCTCTGTTGTTGACCTTAGGATAGAAGTCTTCGGTTATTTCCCAGGGCGGGAAGAGCTCATGCAAACCATCTTCTAGCTCTTGCCGCTTCTGTGCTAACTCAGAGTAGAGCTTGGTGGCTGCAGCCTTGTCGAAGGTCCAACCATTGTTGCCAATGCGGAAGCAAACCTCAGCCAACCTGTGCTCTAGGTCTATGCTTTCTTGGCTGAACCCGCTGTCCATAAACACCTGGTACAAGGTCATAGTGACAGCGGTGTCTTGAAGACAGTAGTCTAGCATCTCTTGGCTGAAGTTCTCCCAGCCACCATCGTATTCACCTTTGTATATACCGATGCGATAACCCCATGCCTTGAGGCTGTGGCTACCTATGAGCTTCCGGGGGAACTCATGAGGCTTGAGTTGATGCTTGATTGTATCCGTCTCGGCTAACGTAGTTCTCATTAACCGGGACATAACTAATGTATCTGAGACTTTGCCTTGGATGCTAAAGTCTGGATACAGCTTCTGAAGAACAGGTATGTCGTAAGCTATGATGTTATGACCGATGACTTCCTCGGCATTCATCAAGACATACAGCGCACGGTCTATCTCATCGGGGCCAAACGATAGCTTTTCGTTGGTCTCAACGTGTCTTAGACAAATGCAATGTACGGTGCTTACAGTATCAAGTAGGCCGTTGCTCTCCAGGTCAAAGACCCAGCGGCTCACTCTTCAGTTGGCCTTGCCTTGGGGCGTAGGCTAGTCACGGGTGCTAAGTTCTTAGCTGGCTGTACCAGCTGGGCCTTGAAGCATTGGTCTAGCGAGTGTTGATATAGGTCCTTTTGGTGTGCCCAAGACACACAGTCATCAAAGGATTCAAAAGCCACAATGGCTACAAAAGAGTTTACTAGGTTCATCTGTTATCACCTGACCCTTCCAGCTTTCCACGCTCTTGGCGTGACTTAAGCTTCTCCAGATTCATGTGGCCGACCTCGTTAAGGCTGATGCCTAGGTCACGTGACAGTGCAGCGATATACCAAAGGCAGTCACCAAGCTCACTAGCTATCGCAACGCGCTGGGCATCCTTGAGGTCCTCTAGACCACCTTGGTCGATCCCGTGGTCTCGGATAAGCTTCTTGATCTTGTCACAGACCTCGCCTGCTTCTGAGGCCAACCCCAGTGCTGGATAGACAACCTTCCACTTGTAGATGGCCGTGGCAGCTGTGTCTGCCTGGTAGTCGTTCATGGTCAGGGAATACAGATAGTCTGTCTCTCTATTTCTCATGTTGCTCTCCTTTTTCTAGATCCATTAGCCTCAATGCTAGGCGCGCCATTTGCTTACCCATTCCCTCTTGGACGTAACCTGTGAACAATGGTCGGCGGTCCTTAGCGCTAAGTGCTTCGCCAGCAATCAGAGCAAAGGTTTTACCGTCATCTGGGTGGTCTATGACCTCAAAGGTTATATGCCCGACCTCATACCGCTCACGCTTAAACGTGGTGGGGTTAGGGTGCCTTTGTTTGCTTTTGTGAGAGTGTGCTCCCATGTTGCTCTCCTCTTAGTTAAAATGGTGCGTCGAAGGCACCAAAGTTACCCTCGGCGTCTTTGAGCCTGCCTGTGGTCTGGCTGTACTGAAGGACACCAGCTGCACCGACTTCCCCAGTGTGCCTGTTCTTCAAAACCACTAGGTTTCGCAGGCCAGCTGTGGGTTCATCTGGGTCTACTTGGATGCCAATGCAGCAATCAGCCAGCTGGGCTATTGCATGGGATCCACGGAGTTGGCTAAGGCTTACCTTGGCACCGCCTTCGTGCCCTGTGTCGCCCTGGGGGCGGCGTAGGTGGCTCACGACGATCAGACAGATGTTGAGCTCTTGAACTAAGACACGTAGCCTGTTCATGATGTCATCTACCAGGCGTCTTTCGTCTGACACTTGCCCCGTCAGCCCAGACACTAGGATGCTGATGTGGTCTAAGAAGATGACCTCAGCGCCCAGCGCCTTGTTCATGTAGCGAATGCGATTCAAGATGATGTCTATGTCGGTCGAACCAAAGTGATCGAACAGATAGAACTGACGGTCTTTGACTAGGTCATCAAAGGACGCCTCGATCTCTTCCTTGGTGGTGCAGTCAGGATCCACACTGATGTTCTTATCCATGTGTAGACCAACCATGCCCTGGGCGGTTCTCTTGGTTGTCTCTTCCAGCATCAACATGCCGATCTGAAAGCCACCCATGTGAACGTGGTAGGCAATCTCTCGGACGAAGGTTGACTTACCCACACCACTACCAGCGGCTATTGTCACAAGGGATCCAAGCCTCAACCCTTTGGTGATCTCGTTGAGCCGCTGATAGGGGTACTGGATAGGAGACACGGCCTCTTGTTCGCCTATGGTCTCACGTAAATCTGATGCGCTCACGATGCCATCCGGGCGGTACTCACGCGCCTGCCAGATAGCATCCATGATGGCTTTGGCATTACCGTCCACCAGAGCCTCTGAGGCGTCTTTGTAGGAGCCTAAGTTAGCTATCTTAGCCATGCCTATCGGAAGGGCCTCAGCGCACTCCAGAGCCGCCTCTTGTCCTGCCTTGTCGTTGTCAAACATCAGTATGATTTCTTTGAAGCCACACAGGTAATCGTAGTTGTTCATGAGGGCTTTTTTGGCTGACTGAGATCCGTTGGGGACACTGACGGTCGGCCACTTGTTGCCTTGGGCTTGAGACACCGACATGCAGTCTATCTCGCCCTCGGTTATCACTAGCTTGTTGCCGTTAGACCAAAGGTGAGACCCAAACAGGGTCATGGCCTTGGCATCACCTACGATGGAAAACTTCTTGTCTTTCGTGCGTACTTTCTGAGCGCAGCGCTGGCCGTTCTTGTCGCGGTAGGTCGCAAGTTGCACCACTTGACCACCGTGCTTACCGACGCTGTAGTCAAACTTTCTGCATGTGGCCTCGCTCAGCTTACGTGATGCTAGATGCAAGTGCTCGCCGGGGATCAGGTCACGGTTAGGCGGTGTCTTACTTATAGTGCGCTCATATCCAAACTCTTCCTTGCCATAGGTGGCGCACCCAAAGCAGTATGTATGACCATCGTCATACAAGGCGGCGTTGTCTTTAGATCCACAGGTTTCGCAGGGGACATGGGCAACAAAGTCGCTTTCGATAAGCTCAGTCATTTGTATCTCCCAAACAAAGCTTCCCACTCGGAAGGGACGACCCCAGTCATGATAAACTCACGCTCATCTACCGTCAGATGACTGAAGACGTTCTGTGATAATTCGCCTTCCATCCAGCGAGACATCTGTTCTTCAGTGACATCTAAATCGAGCGTTAACTCTTTTCCTGTCAAAGGTGACTTGCGTTTGATTTTCATGGAGCACCTGCTTTAACCCAAGCAGTCACCTGATCCATAAGCTTCTTAGCTTGGGTCTGGCACAGGATCATTGTCTTGATTGCTTCCTTTGCCGACTCTACTTCCTTGTCGGCTTTAGCCATCCAGGAATTGAGTTCTTTATGGAGAACAACAAGCTTTTCACTTATTTGGTCTTCTTGGTTACCGTCTGGACCAAAGAACTCTTCTCTAATCTCTGACACCCAGCCCCACCTGGTGATGTCTAAGCATTCAGCCACAGCTTGGTCGGTGTCTTTACCTTTGTATCTCTGCTTTTCAGTGTCGTAGACGTCCTGCAGTAGGCCAATGATAGAAAGCTTTTGCTCCCTAGTAGGCTTTACAAGGTCATTGGCTTTTGTAGATTTCGGGGTAGTTTTTCTTTTAGTCGTCATGTGGTTTCTCCCAATAATAAAAAAGGGGCGACCTAAGCCGCCCCCTTGCTCTCACTTTTTGTGGAGATGCCCAGGTTTCTTAAGACGCCTGGTCTCTCGCTCTCGGATATGTGCCATTCACACGCTCTCCTTTGTTGTGGCTTCTTTCAGCCAGTCATCAGGTATGACCTTGTTGGCATACCTAAACCCATGCTTCTCGCAGTAGGCTGCGTAGGTGGTCTTGGAGCCCTTGTAGAGCTTTGCATTCTGATTACTGAAGACGAACCTGATGTCTAAGTCAGGCTGTTGCTTCTGGATCAGAAGGTGCTTAGCTCTATCCATGACAGTCCAACGCCCCTTTGTTTCGACATAGAAAAAGCCGCCAGGTTTTGGCAGCTTGAAGTCGGGGGTGTACTTGGATTGTCGGGCAGGGATCACATAGAGGATCTTCTCGGTCTCATAGAGTAGCTCGATGCCAGCTTCTTTGATTTGCTGGGCGACCTTGTCTTCAAGACCAGAGCGAAACCCATACTTAAGACTAACCTGTTTAGAAGTCGTAGTTATCTTCTTCAGCGTCTTTGGTCTCAAAGCTTTGAGCTCCTGTTACTGTGTTGACTACATAGCCGCCCTCGACAGCATCAAAGCCACCACCGTCACCACCACCACTCGACACTGGGTCAATCACTTGTACGGCACCTAGGCGCAGGCTGATGCCCTTCTTCCCCGCTGAGGTGTAGCCATCCGCAATGCCAGAGACACGAAGGGTAGACCCACCAAACATGGATGGAACTTGGTCGCGGGGGATGGGGTTACCTTGGGCATCAAAGTACTTAGGTTCGTACTTGGATTGGAACTTGAAGACGATCTCGCCGGTCTCTGGATCTTGATCCATCGGCATCATCACCTTGTCCTTAGCACCGAAGCTTTCGCTTTTGACGTTCTCTAGGATTTCCTTAAGTGACCCGGCGTTCTCTGGGGATATCTTGAGTTGCACCTTGTATTTGCCCTCAGCGTCAAAGGCTGTGTCTGGGCGTCCTGGTTGCAACCAAGGATATTGGGCTGTTCCAGCTGGGCTTGTAAATCTAGTCTTGCTCATCTTTTTTAGTCTCCTGATTGGTTTGGTTTGATTTAGCCCCAGGCAAAGTTACCTTCGCCTCTTTGGCTTGCTTGAGAAGCCAGTCGGGGATGTCCTGTCCTTGGTTTTGGAACAGGCTACACAAGCCCAAGATTTTCTCTCTTGGGTGCATTTCGACGATCCTTTTCTGTTACTTCTTCGATAGGGGTCTCTTAGTCCCAGACGCAAAAAAGGCCCCACTTAGGGGGCCTCTTTGGTTCACTTAGGTTTGTTGGTCTTAGTTAAGAAAAACAGTATTCACTGTCGCGGATTGCGCTGATGTCTAGGTCACCTTTAGTTGGCACCGGGGGTAGATCCATGTCTGGGTCAGACAATCGATCCCTGCATTCCTTCTCAAAGTTCGCAAAGACGCACTGGTCCTCATACATGTTTACGAAAGCATCTCGGATGCAGTGGTAGAACTTCCATGTCTTATCTATGGACGTCCCAAAGCTGTCGTGAATCATAAAGAAGTCCTCCACGCCATTCTCTAGGCCCTCACAGATAGACAAGTGCATGTGGGCGGCATCTAGGCTGTGGATGGCATTAGGGCTAACCCCATTCCTAGACTTTCGTGTGTCAAACACAGAACCAAAGCTACTCACGTTGACCCTAGTCTCTTTCCGCAGCTTGGCCTCTCGATCCCACAAGAAGATCCTCACACGCTTTACGTCAGCCTTGGTGTAGCGCTGGACAACAGGAAAGCCTGAGGGTGACGTCCAGCGTACCGACTTGCTTTCCCTAGCCAGAGCATCCGCATATGCTTGGTAGAACTCCATGCCAGAAGCCACTGACTTGATGACCGTCTGGACCGCCTGGTAGTTTACCTTAGCCAAGAACCTAGCATAGGACTCTTGTTCTCTACGGCTTACCCCAAACGGATGCTCACTAAGCTCACCATAGCTTACAGCCTTCTGTAGTGGCTGCATGAGGTCCTCGATCAGTTGATCACCAAAGCCTCTCTCAGCTGAACTGTATCCGTAAGTCATGACGTTACGCTTGACCGTGGATCTACCGACACCAAAAGACAACCAGACCTTAGCCTCTTCAGAGTTATCCAGATTAAGCAACCTGTTTACCTCATCAGCAACCACTTGGTAGACGTCTTGGCATTCATCTGATGGGGTCAGGTTAACCATAGCTCCATCCTTGTGACGCAAGGCAGCTGCATAGTGTTGAACACCAGAGTTAGTGCCATCTAGGCTAATCGGTAGGTGACAGACGTAATCCTCGATGCCTTCATCTTGAAGCTTCTTGTATGCGACACAGGCAGCTAGGAACTGGAAGGGCTTGTCAGCCTTAGACCAGATGTCAAAGGATGCCTTAAAGTCTTCAGCCACACTAAGGATCATAGGCTCGTTGTCTAAGCACCATTGGATCCTGTCTTCTAAAGACTTCTTAGAGATCTTATCGAAGTCACCTACGTTGGCTAAGTGAATAGACAACCACCCGGCATCACTCTCCTCGATCTTCTTGCCTCGAGCGAACATGAAGAGCGACTTGATGTGATCATTGCGATGGTAGTTGAAACTAGAGACAGGATACATTCGTCCTCTAAAGTCTAAAGACCAACCAATGTAGAACTCATCAAACTTAGACATCTCTCTAGCGTCATGGAGATCACAGGCTATGACTTGGACGTTGGCCTTCGCCTCAATCCTTTTGACATGCCAAGCCTTCTGGTCTTTCCTGATTTGCTGAATGTATTCCTCAGACAGACCCGAGGTGTCCTCAGGTAACCTAGGTAACTCTGGTGGCTCCATCTCTGGAAACTTACCAAAGCGCTTCCCTTCTTCAGACACCCATTCCAATGCAGCTAAGGTAGTAGGGTTTATCTTGAGAGGGGTGGCTTGAAGTGCATTCAAAGCTTGAAGATACTTAGGTTGACCATACTTCAGACTGTTGTCTATAGCTCTGCGTTGCTCCCCAGTAGACTTACGAACTAGAGGAACCAGAGAAGACAAGACGTCATCAAGGTAGACACCAGTGTCAAAGTCTTCCCAGGGTGTTGGGGGAACTACCATTGGACCAAACATAGGTGTGGCCCAAGCCTCTCTTTCAGTCATCGAGAGTAGTTGTTCACTGGCCTCATTGGTTAACTCAAGTGACCTTAGAGTCTTGAGGTTTACTGTTGTCTCAGTGAGGTTGAAGACACCAGAATACTCTAGGATGGCGCTTAGGATGGGAGCAGCAACTGCTACTCTCTTTCTCATAGACCACTTAGTGACACTGTAGCCTTCCTTGTCTGCAATAATACGCATGGCCTTGAACCTATAGCGTTCACTGGAGTGAGCCTTAGTGACTTGGGTAGACAAACGCTTAAAGAGGTCCTTGTCATGCATCTGCAGGCCTTCAGCCCACTTCTCATGCTCGACCCTAGAGCCAATGTTACTTAGGGCACCCGTGAGTAGGTTCGTATGTAAGACAGCGTCAAAGCAACAGTTGAGACCAATGTATGCTAGGACGTCAGGATCTTGGTTCTCTAACTCCTCGTACCAAACTGACTTCTTACCAAAGCCACTAGAGAACCTCTGTAAGTCTTCTTGGAGTGCTAATGTTATTGCTTGTGATACCTTCGGGAGTGCCTCTACGATGATCCGATGTGGGACCTCTTGTTGGCTTGGTTTTTGTTTCTCTTGTCTTCCCTGGTATCTATCGAAACCTTTAGATTTCATTTGCTGCTCGATGCGAGCCTGATGCTCGCTTAGGGTAGTAAGTGTATTCACTTCACGCCCCCCTCAAATGACCACCCTGTCTTGGGTGGAGCTTGGTGTGGGTCACTCCAACTACTTGCGCTGCGACCGTGGCAGCTACCTTCTAGGTTAGGCTGTTGCATCTATAGTTCTCCCGTGTATTTCTTCTTTAGGGGTCTCTTAGTCAAACCCTTGATATCATTAGATTATTTTAGATTCCAAAATAGGCCCCTAAGAGAGCATCTGTTGTGCTATTTCTTGGAGCGTCTCGGGCTTGGAATGGACATACTTAGCGGTCGTTTGACCACTACGATGACCTAAGATTCTTCCGATCAGCACCGTGTTTACTTGTAAGTCGTTAGCCATGTAGGTAGCCGCTGTGTGACGTAGGGTATGAAACACAAAGCTACCGTCATCAGGGGCAATATGTCTACGTGCTTCTGCCCACGAATTGTAAAACTTACGGTGCGAGTGGTGCTTTTTTGGGCAGAAGTCTAACGCCTGTAAAGCTAGGTATACACTTTTAGGGCAAGGGACCATTCTATCGTCCCCGTTCTTAGTGTCAGTCAGGGATATCCAAGTGCCAGCCGAATCGGTGACAACCATTTCTGGGGTTATGCTAAGGATCTCACCCAAGCGCATACCAGTGCCAACACCAATGGCAACCAGGTGCTTCATCCACCAGTGCTGGTGCCCATCAAAGAAAGCCTTCAGTAGGTCGAGCTCCTCAGCATCCATCCAGCGCACACGACCACCCTTGATCTTAGCAAAGGTAATCTTGGGTGCCTTCTCGACAAGCTCTAGATCCAAGGCCTGCTTGTAGACGCGGCTGATAGCTGCCTTGTAGTGGTTAATCGTGTTCTCACACAGCCCCTGCTCTTGTAGGTGGCCCACGTAGTCGTGGATGTCCACTGCAGTGATCTTATCGAGTGGCTTCTTGCCAGTATCTTGGAAGGCACTGAACCGCGCTAGTTTGGCTGTGGTTTCTGCTAGGTGTTTACCAGACCACATCCGAGTGGCCTCTTTGTTTACGAAGTCAATAAAAGTAATCATCTGTAAGTCTCCCAACTAGTGACAAGGTAAAACATCGTCTTCGGTCATCTCAACGGAACCAAAGCCATCTAAAAATACACAGTGTGATGTATCTAATATCTTCCATATGAAATGAGGCTGAACTCTGAACCACTCACCACGGATACTATGCTTTCTAAGTTTTGAGTGGATACGTTGCTCTAATTGAAAACAGTCCTTTTCAGAGTACATCCCAAAATAAGCCCAGATGAATAACTCATTCCATGAGGCAGACTGTAAAGAACGAAGCCTACCTTTGGGGTGCTTACTTATGCCCACCTTTAAAACGCTATCGTCCTCACGGCACTTAATTATGTAGAGGTACTTGTATTTACTTTTGATTTCAGTTGATCGTTCACATAAGTCCATCTGTAAGTCTCCCAACTTATGACGTTATGACGTTGTGTGTATCCCTGTGTGTATCCCAGGCAGCATCCTTGAGTATCTGGTCTATAGCCTCATCGCGGCTCAAGGTGGTCTGGTAGCTATCTAGGCTGCAGACACGACAGTATTCGGTGACGGTAATGGCGTTACCCCAGCGGCTATCGTCAACGTAGGTTATGCAATTGCAAGTCATGCTGGCACCTCAAGATTGTCAATCCAAGACCGACACTCTGATTCACTTGCAAACCCAGAAGCTAAAAGCATAGGGACAGTACCTAAGCTCCAGTCTTCAAACTTATTTGGATCTACAATCTGCCAAATGACACCAGACGCCGAATACGTCTTATGTAAAAAGTTCCCATGAAGTGCTTCTATTTTGTAACCACGGTAGTCCATCATCTAGTCTCCTTGTTGTACAAGGGCTCTGATGTTTCCGATGATGACTTTGGTTGGTAGCGGAGGAGGGACTTGAACCCCCGACACGCGGATTATGATTCCGCTGCTTACCCCTGTCATCTCCGGGCCATCGACCCTTAATCATCAGATAGTAATTCCTGATGCATAAATCAAGAAGTTTTTGTCTCAAATGTATATAGAGGGCTCTTAGTCTAACCCCAGTTGAAAAAACACCGATCACTTCGTCAGCGTAAACTGATGGAAGCTCCGATGTTAGTTGGGTCATCTTCCTAAGGCAAAGCCATTTAAGTTTTCTTAAGTAGTAAGACAACCATCATACCGATCAGAATGGCGTCGGTTATTGGGACAGGAAATCCAGAGATCATGGATACCCCCTTTCTCTTGTGGTTGTGGGTGACCGGGGATCGATCTCGGTCACCACTATAGCCTCAAAGCATTCTTAGTGACTGCTCTAAGGTTTCCTTGTTTCGCCGGGTCCAGCCACGGCCAAATGTCTCAAAGGTGCTTAGGCGCTCATAGAACCTCTGACGCGCATCATGCATCTTCTCGATGATCTCACGGGGCTCCATGTCAGCCACAGCCTGCAGGGTCTTAGGACCGATGGCTCCATCAGCTGTGGATCCTATGATCCTCTGTAGTGCTTTAGCTGCTCGACTAGGACCTGAGTTTACACCCCAGTCCACCACCGACCAATCGACGCCGCTGGGGAGATCATCAAAGCGTACACCATCGAAGTAGTTCTTTCGGTAAATCGGGGCCACCTTAGTGAAATCTAGGTTCTTCATGTCCTCGATAGTCACCTTATGCCCTACCCATTCCTCATAGACCTTCTGGGTCACACCGAGGTTAGTAGGGCCACCTGGATCATCTGCATGATTTATGAAGCCTCCTTCGTGGTGCAAAAGCATAGACAGGCATTTATCAAAGTTTTTCTTCATTTCGCTACCTTTTTTACTTTCTCGAATGACCTCATGCCCGCCAATCCAAGCATCCCTGTGAGAATAGGAAGCATCACTGAGGTATCAGCCTGTGGAACCATGAATCCAAAGCCCGCGGCGATTGGTGAAACCAGAAAGTTTACCATCAGCCCAAGGACGCACACATACCCACACAACGGACGCCAGCTTGCCGCAAACCAGTTACCATTAGCTTCGGCTTTGTTGACCTCAATCTGAGCAAGCAAAGCTTCTTGAGCGTGACGGTCAGCCATCGTTGATAGCTCATGCGCTAATCGTGCCGCCTGATCTTTGTCTTTGATAAACTTGCTAGCAAGCTCTGTTGCCGGTGAGATTAAGTCTGATAGAAAGCTCATTTCTCATGCCCCAACCAGACAGCAAATGCTCCTGTCATGGCTCCTGTGACCGTAGCAGTCAGTGCGGTTGCTTGGGACGTCATGGCCTCTGGGGTTAGACCCATGAACCACCACAAGACGTCTAGGTAGGCGTAGGTCATGGTGAGCATCATGATGCGGGGCAGTAGCTTCCACGCCAGTATGCGTTCCATTGCTATAGTCATCTTAAGTTACCTCAATATCTACTGTGTCACCCATGAGAGGTGGCGGGGGGATGATGCGCCCGTTCTTGTCATATCTGGTGTATGTCGATTGAATCGGGCTAGGTTTCTCATTGTCTTGGTAGGCCTTAGGTGGCTCAGGTTGGATATCCTGGTATGGCTTGAAGACAATGTTCTGGTGTGTATGGAAGGGCATAGAGACTTTCATGGGCTAGCCGTTCACGGCCTTGTCGAGACCCCAGAACATGAAGACACAGCCGCCTACAAAGATCAGGACACCAGCTGTCATGGATAGGCCCCAAAACAGCTTGTCTCTGGCGGCTGCTTGGGCCTTCAGTGCGTCTGCGTGTCTCTTCCTAGCTGCGCCCATTTCCCGGACAACGGTGTCCCAAGTCCCTGGTCGGCCATAGAGCCTGCAGACAGACTCCAGTTCCTTCATGGTCTCATCGTACTTGAGTTTGCTTTGGGCTATCGCCAGACCCTCCTGCTCGGGGCTAGAGAGACGCCCCAGTGGGCCCTTGTGTTTACCTGACTCGGCCAGCTGGATCTCACTATCGATCTGCCCAAGTTTACCAAAGTGCGGTAGTAAGTCATTGATGTCTCGGCCTGCCTTAATGGCCGTGGAGATGCCGCCGCCAATCTTAGCGACAGCACCCGCCAAGGCGAGTACTTCGATCATAGGTTGAACCCCATGTTATTACATTTGTTATACGGGTGGGGTGCTAGCGACCCGCTTCAATCAAGCGGTCTATCTTAGCATCCAGGGTGTCCAAGCGATCCATGACGCGAGACATGGCTTGGTTCACTTCGTCGCGCCGGGCGTAGTCACGGGCGAACTCTTCACGTGTTCTAGAGAGTAGTATAGATATTCTATTGATTTCTTCATAAGCGGATCTGAGGATCCAGCCTACCAAGGCTAATACGACTGTGAGGGCTCCCGACCAGATGACCTCTGTCTCCATCAGTCTGCCTCTGCAATCGTTAGTGTGCCAGCCTCAACCTGCCGCATGATCTCTGCGTAGTGGCGGTTGGCTAAGTCTAAGGGGACGGATAGTTCCTGACCGTCGATGGTGGCTTGAATGGAAGTGTTGTTACCTTCTGGGTCAACAGTATTCTGTGCCGATGTGATGTTCATAGTATCCATAGTTATAACTCCGCATCTAAGGAAGAACCGCTACCAATGTTAGCCCCCGCAGATGCTTGGAAAACATAAAGTCTGTTGATTGTAGTAGATGCTGTTCCATTGCCGCCTACGTTTGTAAATGTAGGGTTTGCTCTCATACTAACAGGGTACCAAGCAAATGCTCTACCATAACCGTCACCCATTGTATGGTTATAAGCTCCACCATCAAGTCTCTGAAAATACCGCTGACACTTCGCCAATGTCTCCCCATAGCTTTCGTGCGGGAAGTCGATAGCACTGTCACCAACGTTCAGGCAGACGCCTGTGATTTGGAAGTATTTGTTAGCTGTATCAGACCAGTCAATAGCACCAGAAACAGACATATCTTGTGTGTTGATCCATTGATCTGTGGACGTTGTATGAAATTCAGTGCCAAAAGAACCCCATCTAATCCTTATACCTATGCTTGTTCCTGTTGCCCATGTGCCATCAGTAGGGCCAGCAACTGTAATTGTTTTATATTCCCAAGTGTTTGCAGAGTTTACAGTAAAGGTAGATACAAAACTTCTATTCTTATCTTGGTTGTGAAATGAAACCGCCGTTGTTCCAGTCGTGCTAGATTTAAACCAGAAAGATAAAGTTACCGTCTTTGCATTACTTGTACCCCAGCCTAAATGGGATATAGTGTTGCCTTCCATACGATGTTCCATCTTAAACTGCTCATTGGAAGCAAGGTCAGTTTCTGCTGTGTCAGTGTTTACCTTTAAAGACTTATTGAAACCAGCAGGTCCATCATCTTCTTGTGTAACAGTTATTACTAATTGACCCGTAGAACTACCTCTTGCTAAAAAGCGGTCTACGACAAAAGTATCTGAAGCGCTGTATGTGTTTGTCACCCCCCTCTGAGCCACGGTCATAGCGCCGTTAGTCACCATGTTGGAGCCAGTGATAGCCCCATCATCTACCTGATTACCTAAGTCGGCTAGTTGCCTTGCCTTGCTCATTATACTGCCTCCAATGCTCTTAGTCGTGTTTCAAGAGCCTCTATCTTAGCGATAGCCTCTTTCAAAGCCGCCGTTAAAACAGGAACGATTTTGCTTTGATCAATCCCTTGATACACAGGTTCGCTTCCTGTCGCAGTCCAAGTGTGTCCTTCTTGTAAATCTTCTGGTTCAGCAATACCTGTTTCAACAATTTCACCCGCTGCATCGATTACGTTACCAACAGCCTGTGTTTCATCTTTCACACCGTCAATAGCCTCAGGAACTACTGTCTGAGTTTCGTGAGCGATAAAGCCATCAACAGTTAAATCAGCATCTGCAATAAAATTAAATCGCTTTGGTAAAAGCTGTTTTACTCTCTCAATACCATCAGTAATATCGACTACATTTTCCTTTAAACGGTAGTCAGAGGATGTGACGTAGGAAGTAGCCGTGCCACTGGTTTGTATTCGACCAACAATTCCATTCGGGTTCATAAAGTTTATGTGTCGGCGTGTTCCCGTAGAGCCAAATCGTGACCCTATAACACACGATGTTGACCCTGTTCTGGTATCGTTGATATAAAACTTGTGAACATAATTTGCACTCGTTGTCGTATCATCATTTAATGCCAAAGCTCCACTTGAAATAATCCGCATACGTTCTGCGTATGTGCTAGAGCCTGTTCTGGTATGGAAAACTAAATGATTGTCGTAGTTATTGGATGTGGCAAGAGATGCGATATTCCACGTCCCAACAGAACCACTATCGTTTAATGCTTGTAAAGTAAGGGCAGAATAAGAAGTAGTAGTTGCACTGGAGTTCCGCACACGCAGCCTCGCATTACTTGCCAAAACGCTTGAGGCGCTGTAAGGCTCTGGATCCTCATGAGATAGCTGTAAAATTGAACTAGGGCCAGTAAGGCCGATCCCAACGTTACCGCTGCTGTCGATGCGCATGGCTTCTGAGCCGTCAACCCTAAAGTTAATGCTAGAGTTGGTTGCCGCAGCACCTTCATCAGACGCAATAGTAAATGTCCCGCCATTATTGCGTATCTCTGCGTATGTTGTGTCATCCGTATCAGTCAGATGTATCGTCGCATTTGAGGAGGCCACGTCAAGGTCAGCACTAGGCGAACTCGTCCCAATGCCCACCCGATTATTCGTGCTGTCAACATAAAGCGTGTTTGTGTCTACAGTCAGATCACCAGTCATAGCCACATTGCCAGCAAATGTACCACCGGCACTAGCTGATACAGTGTCAGCCACAGTAAAGCTCTTAAATGCATAGATGTTTACTAAGTCACCTGTTGCAGCCCCAGACGCCAAGGCCACGCTAGTACCTGATGTGGCTGTAAAATCTGATGGATCTAAAACAATCCCGTTCATTACGACTTGAATATTACCTACAGAATACGAAAGGCTTGCGCTGTTATCGTCTGCACCTGAGAATGTAGTTTGCCCAGATGTCGCTGTGTATTCATACAAGATAAGGCTTGCAGTACCAGCGCTGGATGCAGCAATCCAGTTTGCTCCGTCATAGACGCGCATCTCATTAGCAGTGCTATTAAAATACAAAGCACCGGAAACAAGGGCATTACCATCATTGTCTACAGTTGGATCAGAAGTCTTACTGCCGAGGTAGGTATCATCAAAGTTATCAAAGGCAGCAGCCGCAGCCGCAGCACTGTTAGCTGCATTTGTTTCGCTAGTCGCAGCAGCACTAGCTGATGAAGCCGCAGCCGTTGCAGAGTTACCCGCATTTGTTTCACTGGTTGCAGCATTTGTTGCCGATGTAGAAGCCTCACCAGCTTTTGTTGTTGCTGTTGCTGCACTTGTTGCCGCATTGGTTTCTGAAGTTGAAGCATTGCTTGCGGATGTTGCAGCCTCAGACGCTTTTGTAGTTGCTGTTGTAGCCGATGTTGCCGCCGAGGATGCACTAGACGCACTAGCAGTAGCACTTGATGCAGCATTAGTCTCGGCGGTCTCTGCAGCCGCCTGGGCAGCTACTGAGGCTACCTTGGATGTCTCACTGGCAGTAGCGCTTGTAGCCGCCTCAGAGGCTTTAGTAGTAGCTGTGGAAGCAGACCCAGACGCAGAGGTTGCGCTTGATGCAGCATTGGACTCAGCGGTCTCTGCAGCTTGGCGAGCGGTAATAGAACCAGTTTCTGCAGTTTCCGCATTGGTCTCGGCGGTCTCTGCAGCTTGTTTTGCGCTTTCACTAGCAGTCTGGGCGGTGGCGCTGGATGTGGCGCTGGCTGCGGAAGCTACAGCACTTGCAGCTGCGTCTGAGGCAGAGCTTGTGGCGGAGGCTTCACTGGCAGCACTATTGGTTTCTGAGGTTGCAGCATTGGTAGCTGCGGTTTCTGCATCTGTTTTTAACTGGGTGAGTGTACTGACGTCTTCAGAGCTCAGGCCAGTGCCAGAGTAAAAGGATGTCTTTGGCATCTATTGGGATCCTCAGTTATCTAATGATCGAGAGGGCATGATGGACTGGACTGAGCCTGACGTCTCAGCGTCATCAGCTTGACCTTGTAGCTCGCTCAGGAATTGACTGAAGCGTTGCTCAAAGAGGGGACCACGCTCATCCATGAAGTAATCACTGGCATAGCTTAGGGCACCATAGGTAATCAGGTCAGGCGCAATGATTGCCAGGTCGTTTTCATCTGTGTCTGCAGTCATGTCGGTGAACTGAGCGTAGTAGTTCAAGACTGCAGTGCCAGAGCTTGGGTAGGGGTAGATCAAGAACTCATCACCTTGCCGAGCAAAGTACTGGGGTGTGCCCGATTCACCACCTTGCTTGTAGTTCACCATAGTAGACAAAGGTATCCGCTGGATGTTTGTGTTCGTATGGTAAAAGTCCAAGACCTCTAGGAAGTCTGCGGGGACCGTCAGTGATGTAGTTGACGATGTGATTGCATAGTTGAAAGTCTTTTCCATAGACGGAATACGCAGCTGTCTCTGGATCCGGGTTATGCTTTGGTCAACAAAAGTATCCGCTAAGGTATCAGTCAGGTCACTTCTGTTGAGTAGGTCCTTGAAGTGGACCCTGAGTTCACCTTTGTTCATCTAGGCATACCTTTTCTTCTTGGATGGGGCCTTTGGTTTTCTGGGTTTGGCTGTCTTGGCAGCTGCCCGGAAGGCCGCGTCAGTGGGTGCACCTTTGGCACCCTTGCGCCGGGGCTTCTCACCGCGTTTCTGCTTGGCGTGGATATTCGCATAGAGACCCATTCTACATGCCCTCCTTCAGACACTTGCCAGCTAGAGAACAGGTCTTGGGGGTCTTACAGGTTTTGCATGTACCTTTTCCGTCTGCCATCGTTAGATCCTCTTGTTGGTTGCCATGAAGCCATCGAGGGCTTGGTCTTTAAGGCGTTTGACAATCTCTTGTCCTGTGGCTTCCCAAATGTTGAAGCCTTCGCGCATCCACTGCTCAGCTACGGCTGTGGGGATGCTTGCAACACGCATGTAGTCACCCTCTCTGGCGTTGTCTGAGGCATTACGACTGTCCTTCAGATCGTCCATGAAGTCTTGAGTGATGTTCTGTGTGTTCTTTTGAATGATGTTGCCTAGGTTCTCTAGGTATTCTGTTTGAACACCGAGTAGGCTGGGGGTCTTCTTATCTGACATTAAGCTTTCCTTTTAGACAAAGAAAAAGGGCCACCAAAGGAAGCCCAGGGAAGGAGAGCAAACAAAAACCCTGGGACCGCCTAAGGTGGCCCTTTCATAGGCCGAGACCTATTCGTTTAGACTTATGACAAGCCTGTGATCATCCCAGAATCTGAGAAGTTAGAGTGCTTACAAGAGTACTCTCCGACCACAAAATGCTTCTCGCTGTCGCCAGCTGAAGCCAACAGTGTGCGTGAGAATGGACGCAGCACACATGTCTTGAACATCGATGGGTCGATCAAGAAGGCATGTGTAGTCAACTGGTGGCGGTTCAAGACCACTTTGTATTCTCCGTATGGGCTACACGGATCTTCGCCTAAGGGCGTTAACCTTAGACCGTCTTTCGACTGCTCATGCTTTCACATGAGATGAGACTATATCATCACTACTATTTGCAGTGCCTGGCGCTTCCACCCACTTGGGTGTACTTCCTCGCGGAATAGTCGTTGCACCTTCCCCTCTTGGGGCTTGGCTCAGGATTACCATATCTTTCGACTTAGGCTTCCCCTGAATTCACCAGGTTTAATGTACGCTAGCCACTTCAACGTACAGATCAATCACGTTCACCAAGGATTTACCCTGCGCAAACTCACGGTTGCGACCAGAAGATGCCGCAAAGCCAGCAACGATTTGGGCGTCAGCTGGTTTAATCATGAGTACACTTGGGTCAGACCCGTTGTTGAAGCAGTCTTCGCCTAGCTCAAGCAGTTTAGCTTCAGTCAACGCATCGGTTGAGTTAGAACCCGCGTCTACTGTAGTTGAGATCTGTTGAGAGATCGAAGCCATCTCACGCGCTGTAGAGGCATCGCCAGCTACTGCAGCGTTGTCCACGCCAATCAAAGCCCGTTCCAAATCGCGCTTGATTTCCTTAAGTGCACGGCCAAGTTGATATGCGGTCTCTTTCGCTCTACCATAGGTTTTAATCTGGTCGGCTGTTGCACTAATTTGGAAGGCCTTATGCAGAATCTGGCATTGATTCGTGCGTGAAGTAGCTGCAGTCAATGTTGCCATTGAAGCATCTGCCCCTTCAACTTGAGCGTTGTTAGCCGCTGCAGCCAATGAATCCTCAAGCCACTCAAAGTTACGTGCTGAAACCTTCTCAGTTTTCATCATGCTGAACATTGGAGTGTCTGTGGGTGTAATATCACTTATGATATCACTGACGTCTTCGGCGCGGCCGACTTGGTTGTATGTAGTATAGGTAGCCATTGGCTACTCCTTTCGCTGGGTGATTATTGCTCCCAACGCCTTAGCAATGCATCTGCGATATCATCGAGATCACCAGAGCGACTTGGGTTATCCCTTAGACGCTTTGAGGCTTCGCGTGATTTGCGAACCCGGACTTCTTGGTCGGAAGCTGGTGCTTTCTTTGAACGTAAGACCTTGCCCTTGGATGTCTTGGATTTGATCACTTTGGCCTTCGCTTTCTTTTCAGAGGCAGAGGCTTTTGTTTGATCATAAAGACGGGCCTTGTTCAGTATCATGATCACTTGAGGATCCACATACTGATCAACCTGTTCCGAGGGTAATCCCTGCGACACGGCATATGTGCGTATGTCGTTATACAGTTCATTGCCCCAGTCAGGCATCTGTTCTTGGAGAACCTTTACACACTCTTGGGCAGCTGCTTGTTGCTGTTGCCGGGATTGTGCCTGGGCTTCTTGGTAGAACTGATCTGCTTCCTGTTTTAGGAACTTGAGGTCATCTTCTGCTTCCTTGGATTCCTTGCGTAGTGCAGAGAAGTCTTCCTGTGTCATCTGGCGACTAGCGACCAGCATGTCCACTTCGGAATAAGGTTTGTACCGGGCTTCGGCACGTTGCAGAAGTGTTTGATATCGTAGGTCTGCTTTGCTCAAGGCCTCTTCGGCCTCTTTGCGTTTGGCAGCGGTTTCTTGAGACTTTCTGGTTAAAGACGCCTCTTGACCATAGAGCCGCTTCAGATCCTTTACGGATACCTGTTTGTTCTCACCATCGACTTGGATTTCGACCAGAGTATCTTCTGACAGAGTTGCTTCTTGAGCCTCTTCATCGTCATCTTGATCCTCTTCTTGGTCATCCTCTTCGTCTTCATCGGAACTATCAGGGTCCTCGTCAGTTTCTTCTTCGATTTCTTGGTAGTCTTCGTCTTCGTCAGTTTCAGACAGATCATCCTCATTAGTCTCGTCTTCGAGGGTGCTGTCTGTCGCCTCTAGTTCATCACTTTCTTCAGATAGGTCTTCACCGTCTGTCCAGCGGTCTAGGATGGCATCTGCGGCATCGTCTAAATCTAATGCTCGCATCTGAGGGGCGGTATCTTGGACGTTATTCATGGTCCTATGCTTCCTCTTGGCTGTTGTCGCCTTTAGCAAGGATCTCGTCACGGACGGACACTTGCTGCTTCAAGGTGTTCACTACATCGACTAATGCTCTGTAGTGGGAGAACGTGCGCTCACGCTTGTCACCATCTTCGGGCTTTGAGTTAACAAAGGTCTGGAAGGTGGACTCAACAAGGCTGTTGATTACACGGTCGAATGCATCAGCTGACAATAACGTCTCAGCGTCATCACCAGCCTGCACTAGTTGCTCTTCTTGGGTAGTCATTTGCTCTCCTAAGGGGGATGGGCGTTAGCCCGTTGGTGATGCTATCGCACGTACATCATCGGCAGTCTTCGCTATCTCTAGCTCTTCACCGTCAACGTATTGTTTGTGCTCTAGCTGTGCTTCTTTGAGATCCATGCTGTCGCTCTGGATTGCAAAGCTGCGCTCTGCCTTCATCTGTTCCAGCTGTAGTTTCATCTGGGCGATTTGGGCATCCATCTGAGCCTTCATCTCAGCCACGGCTGTCTGACGCTCTTGGAGTTCTAGTTGTTTCATTGCTGCCTGTTGTTGCATCTCTTGTGCTGGGTCAGGCTGTTGCTCTGGTAGCTGATCTGGTGGCGTCAGGTAGTCATTGACGTTCTTAATGCCATTGTTCTCCATGACATGAGCCATCAGCTTGTACTGGTTCTGTGGTGTGTACATTGCAGACAGGTTTGGATCCCCCACCATCAACGTATGCAGCGCCAGGTACTTCTGGGCCTCTTGCTCTTGCTCACCGTAGCCAAGGTGCATCTCCACGACCACATCACGCTTGCTACTCCACTGCCCTGGGCTCACTGGTACAAACTGACCAGCAATCTCAACGACCTTGTCTTCAGACTCATTCTCCACGACCAGCTGGTAGATGCGCTGGTACAGAGGTTTTAAGAAGTTGTTCGCAAAGTTGCGTGCAATGATCTTCTGGCGTTGCTGGGACATGGTTGCCAGCTGTTCAACCATAGCCGCTGAGTTCTGCTTACTGATGGCATCCTTGTTGAGGCCTTGAGATAACCGAGAGACGCCTGTGGTGTCCTCTTTGTCATCATCGAGCATCTGGATGGTCTGGAAGATAAACGGGTTCAAAGGTGCCTGGGGCATCGCATTGATTGCATCAGGGCGTGATACATTGACCACCCCGCCTACCCGGTTGTCTATCAACTCGCGTGGGTTCGTAAGACCACCTTTGACCACTGTGTATCGTGGGTTGTTGGTGATCATGGCGTGATCGAGGATCGACCGGGTCAACACCGTCCGAGCATTCTGGATTGGGACAACCTTGGAACCAAAGTTATTACCAAAGAAGGCGTGAGGGATGGGCAGCGGGATAAACGGGATGAATGGCTTACGGTCTGCCAGTTCACACTCCAGAACCACATTGCCTGCCTTGATAACACGGTAGAGCTCGGCAGTTCCTGTCGCTTCCTTGTCTAACATTATGTATGCTTCGTATACCGTCACGGAGCGCACCTGATCTTGGTAGCCTTTGGTGTTGAAACCACGGTCACTGCCGATCTCTTCGTGGCGGCTGAGGACCTCTGGGTCTGTCTCCATGTCTACGTCTTCGTGGTCACCGATCTTACTGATGATGTCCTCGTCGTAGCCCATCTCACGTAGCTCTGAGATCGTCTTGGTGGTTCTGTGGGCACAGAAGCTTACCGACTCCAAATCCTTGCTCTGGGGCTCGATCAGGAACTCCTCAGGGGCTACAGCCTCGATGATAACTTGGCTGGTATCTTCAAAGACACGCAGTTCACCTGAGTATAGGCCCAGCGCATCCTCTTCGATCTCCTCGATCTCTACGTTGTCTTGTGCAAGCAGAGTATCAAGCTCTTCCTCAGTAAGGTCTGAGACGGTCTCTAGGTGGCTGTCTTCCTGTGTGGCCCAGAATACCTTGGCAATACCAACGCGAGCGACTAGGCCATCGTGGATGACGGTGTTCATCGTGTTGTAAAGGTTGTTCTGGCGGTTAGCCACGTAGTCACAATAGCTGGTACTAATCTCTGCCAAGGGGACGTCTTCTTGAGACTGGGCTGCAAAGCGAACCGTACGGAATCCCGTACTGAATGTCTCCAACAGCGCTGCCTTCATGCTTTCTACAGCATCATAGACATCCATAGAGACATACTTGCTGTTGCCATCATGTGCTGGCCTAGGGAGTGAGGCATTGTAGAAGTCTACTACACGCTTACGCTCTCTAGAGATCTGTGAATCATAATAGCCTACGCTGCGTCTGATGTTGTCATCAAGTATCGTGACAATCTTATCGTCATCCAGCTTAGTGTATTCATCTTTATTCATGATTAGACCATTTCAATGTAAAATTCATCGCCACTCTCTATTGGTTCCCAAGCTCCCTGGTGTACGTGGTTGGCTAGGGCGAGAGACATGACACAGTCATCAAAACATCCGGGTTCAGCTTCCATAGAACCGCTTTCTGTGACGATGTATGTCAGCATCTCTCGTATCGTTACTTTGTCGTTGAGCTCGATCTTTCCTTCACGCACTTCCGCACGTAGCTGATCGATGACTAGGGGCTTGGTTTTGGCTGTCGTAGTGAACCCAAGCTTGATCGTCTCTCGATCTGTAAGCTTGTCCACTTGGACCTCGGTGTAGAAGTTTGGATAGGCCATATCCTTGCCCAACCTAGTACACGTTAGAATGCCGTGGCTGTTATTCTCGACAACAATGTGGGCCTCATTGTAGTACTCACCTAAGTGATAGAGGACCGTAGCAAAGTGGTCTGGGTGGACATGAGCTCTCCACGTTGCAACCTGTCGCTTCTTGCTATCGAGGACCTGAGCGACACTGTAGTCACCACCCCGGACGCCCATAGCGACATCAGCACCTATGACATAGAGCTCGCCTGGGTCATGGGGTCTGTAGGTCGTTAGCTCACCTCTGGCATTCTCCAGCCACTCTTCGGCCTCTAATGCTAGACGCTGCTTGACGTCCTCAGCCTCAGGTAGGCGCTTCTGTAGGAGCTCTGGGTTAAACACAGGGCGACCAGTTGTCAGGAAGGCTTCTTCGGGCTCTGCAGGGTACTCTTGTCTAAAGAGATCCAAGCCGTTCTGTGCAATCTTCCTACGTCTGAACATTAGCTGCTCATCGTCTAGGTCATACTGCTCGACTAAGTCTTCTTCTTCTGGGGTGCGCTCAAAGTTCTCTGGAACCTTCTCCCGATACTCTGGGTCTACATACCAAGGTATAAACACTGGTATATATCCATTAGTACCATCAACAGCACCCTTCCAGAGGTCATAAAAGATACCCGTGACACCATTGGCTGTACTTTCGACAAAGACAGCTGTGCCAGGGGCGTTAGGGACAGCCTGTGTCAGGCCGTTCCAGTTCTCTTGGGCTGTACTCTTGGGCCAGAAGGCAATCTCTGATGCGTGAACGTGGGTCAGGGTTTCCCCTCGACCAACAGCCTCACCACCAGCCGTGGCAACCACATAAGAACTGTCCAAGACATCGAATGAAAGCTCTCGTCTAGAAGAATACTTTGTGTGGGGCTTCAAGATGTCTGGACAGTTCTCATGGTAACGCTTGGTCATATCAAAGAGCGCACGGGTGGAGTCTGCGTGGTGAGTAATCACCAGAGACTTACATGCTGCCCTCTGAGACACAGCGAAATACAAGTAGCCGCCAACGTAGGTACTTAGGCCTTGCTGGCGAGCTTTAAGGATAATCACGCGCACCTTGCCCTCGTCAGCCATCTGTTTGCAGACAGCATCGTCTAGGATCTCTTGGGCTGGCTTGAGTTTAAGGGGCGCTATGTCCCCCTGCTTGGTGCGGATCTTTAGTGCTGCATTGGCGTAAAAGCTAAAGTCTTCATACAGACGTTTGCGTATCGCCTTCACTTGCTTCTGGGTTGGCATCGGTTTGCTCTTCCTCTTCTTCGCTATCTAAGAGCGAACTTAAGAAGGCTTCTGCCTTGCCGATTGTTACTTCACTCTTGGCAGCTGGTTTGGACCGTGTGAAGTCCAAGATCAGACGCGCAGCCGTAAGGCGATCTCTTGCTGATGCAGGGGCTGTACGCATGATTTCGACAGATGTTTCCAATGCTTCCACTGAATACTTGTCATCAATGTTGTACTCTGGGTTCTCAGACATGATCTTTACTACCTTCTTGGCTTCTTGTTTTGCTTTATCCCTTATTGGCTTCATACCCTCAGCCGTGTGGCCGTCATGGGTCCCCCAGGGTCTACCAACATTCGGCCCCTTAGGTTTCTTCATCCAAGACCTATGAAGTGCTCGGCCTTCTGGCGTCTTCTGGAGACGCGCAAAGTAATTGGATTCACCCGTCCTTGAGTTGTAGTGAGTTCCCTTTGGTGCTTTTGCGACCTTTTTTCGGGGCTGGTTTGGCTTTGGCATCTCTCGTCTCCACTAGTGAGTTTATGATAGAGAGTGTCTCAGGACACTTTTTGCAGAAGACAGGGGCTGGGATGTCTTGCTTGAGTTCATCCAGCATGATTTTGCGCTGGGCATCGGTCAGAAGCGTAGACGTCTTGATGACCTCTATCGTCTCCATGACCTCGACCAGGTCTTGGACTGTTAGTAACATTTGCTCTCCTTGGGTGGTCTTAGGCGGCTGATAGTGCGCCCGGTGGGGGCGTTAGAGCCCCTGGTGCCATCTGTTGTTGCTTCTGGCGTTCTTGCTCTTCTTCAGCTTGCTCTTGCTTCATGAGCATTGCCATAACGACAGCAAAGGCCATCGCTAGTGGGTGGCTGTAGAAGCGGATCTTAGAGCTATTCACAAAGAAGGCCCTAATAGCTTTGGCTGTCTCAGGTGCAACGCTCTTCATCTTCCTAGGATCTTGAAGATACATGATGAGAGGATCGACAGTAAACTCTGGGACGCTGCGAGAGTATTTCTCAAAGTTCTTAATGCGATCCCTAAACTTGTTTTTTGCAAGCCCAGGTTTCATTTCTGCAAGGCGTAGTTTAGCAGGGCCTGTCGGCCTCACTGGTCGATAATTAGAACCACCATTGTCGTAGGCGCTATCATCTTGCAAAGACATAATCTCTTGGACAATCTTACGCTTCTTTGCGTTTGGCATAGTAATGAAGCCGCCAATCATTATCTCTAAGGTATCTACGGGTGCAGCATCCTTACGGCCAGTAAGATAGTTTTTACCGATATCATATGTACCAGTTAAGTTTCCCTCAATGTCTCGACCAGCAATACCATGAGCAACCTCATGAAGTGCAGTAATGTAGGAATCAAAAGAATTTACTATCTTACTTGTGGCAATTACCTCGGTGCCTGGTAGCAAGGCTCTTGCTGTGTTTTCTTTACGGTTATAAAAACCACTAGAGGCCTCACCTTCTTCTCGGAAATCGTCGCCGATTTTACCATCGTCTAGCATAGCGTTGTGGTCATCAAACATCTTCAGGGTAATGCCGACAGCCTCAGCTAGATGTTCAACCATTTGTTGGTCTTTTATGCCATTTTCGTACTGAGATCCGGGCTTACCTATCTCGACTAAAGACCGTGCGTGTTCTACGTGACCTTTTACTTCTTGAACGCCGGGGACAGCACCCCTGGCGGTGGGTCCATCAGGACTTCCTTGAATCCGCTGGGCGAGGATGCCTGCGACTCCTGTGGGTTCTCTGTTGAATCTTGCATCGGAATCGACTGGCCCTCTTCCTCCTGGTCCAGCTGCTCCAGTAGATCCCAGTCCACCTCCGACAGCCATTGCTTTCCTTGTTTCGACAAGTTTTCGGGCTGCGTTTGCGTAGTCTGGCGCTTCGTCATCTGCATATCCTCTGCTTTCCTGACCTTCGGGGGCCTTTGCTGTATCATATAGGCGCTTTTCTGGATACCACAAGAGAGCCTGCAAGTCACTCATCGTAAGGCCAGCGTTTGAGGCCCTAGTCACTGTAGGCTCTGAGTTTAACCTTCCTAGTGCTTCAGTAAACACAGAGCGGATGAAGTCACGCTCTTTAGCACCAGCTGGGGCCTCTACTTGACCATCAAGATACTTTGCCAACCCATTACCAGCTTTTCTAAGGTCTTCAGATATCCCATTTAAGCCAACCCGCCACTCCTTAGACGTAGATTGTTTTGCAATGTACGCCGCAAGATCATTTATGTCTCGCTGGGACATTGTTTTACCAATCTTAATACCTGATGGCTTTAGATAAGACCGTAAAGACTTAAGAGTATCCTTATCAGCACTAGAAATGAGAGACTTTATCTCTGTGTTCTTCTTCTTAACCATTGGCTGGTTGATTTTAACTAAAGACCCGCGCATACGGCCAACTGTACGCATTAGCCAGCGGTCCATAGTTAAAGCATCAAAGTTACCATAGAGATTACTGAAGAAACCATTGCCAATCTTAGGACCTAAGATGGATGCCCCCCGCACTAAGGTATTTTTACCTTCTCCACTGATTTGGACGTTGTATTCTTGTTCAATCTGCTTAACGGGGACTTGAGAGTTCATAAAGTCAGCAAGTAACTGGTGATCACCTTCGTTGCTGTTCGTTTGACGCTCAAACTTCTCAAGCATTGTGTGATATTGCTGCAGGCCACCATTAATTGCTTTAGCTGCCTCCCCAATACCTATGTTTGTAGGAAACCGACCAGTTCTTTGCAGTGTATCGTAGGCATTTGCAGCTAACTCAAAGTTCTTATCTACTTTGGTGCCATTAGATGTGACCGCTAGAGCCCAAATGAACTGCAATTTGTTAACTGGGTTGGTTTGGATCTCTGGGTAGATTTCTGACAGGCTACTAAGAGCGTCAGTTACCGTGCGATCATACCAACCAATGGCATTTGAGTTGTCTTTGAGGGCTTCTAGAGCGTCAGAGACAACGTGATCTGCAAGGCGGCTTACGTTTTCTGTAGATAGCTCGGTTAAATCTACACCTTCTTCTTTCTGTGCAGCCAATGATTTCTCTTGGAGCGCAAGTTTAAGGTCCCTACCTTTGGCAAAGTTGGAGTCTTTAGCAAAACCAAAGGCTGTACCTAATTGGTTAGGCATTTGTATATTTGTAGATTCACCGCGTGGGATCTCTGGTATACTGAGAAGGGGGCCATCTGTAGAAACCTGAGGGCGCTCTGGGCTTTTTGAGACAATACGCACTTCATCATATACCGGGTGAATCTTCCCTCGGACACTGATGTTGCCAATCTTGTTTCCAAGCTCCACCTCACCTTGGGTGGTCGGGCGTAACCTTGGTTCACTAGGTTGGTTGGGGTATGTCTGAAGTGTTACTGGGTTCTGGAAGTCAGAAGACAAAGCGTAGTGGTGCTTGCCACCTACTTCAGTTGAAACAATGGTGGCTGGGCCATCATAGTCAATCCACTTCCAGCCAGCTTTTTGTTTAAATAGGTTGACCTTTACCTTGCGGCCATCAGCTTTCGTGGCTGGCTCAGAGAAGTCATCACTAGTATCTAAGACAGGCTTACCGTCAACGATAGAAACCTTACCGCCTGCATAAGTATTACCTGTGAGATCTTCCTTGGTATCTAGGTCAATATAGTTACCGCCAGGTGTAGGGTCCTCGACCCCAAACATCTGTTGCATTCTATCGTTGTTAAACGGGACAGGCGCTATTCTAGCAAACCTAGGGCTGTCCTCAGTCTCAGGGAAATAACCAAACTCGTTTAAGTCATTGCCCTCAGAGAAGACTTCTTTGACTTTTACCTTCTTAGATAGGATCTTCCCTCTATCTTCGCCCATAGGCCCATAGCCAGATTCGCCATGCTGTTCAGCATATGTACGACTGAGGGTTACAAAGTCACCAGGGTTAATTGTGTCTATATCTGCCTCATCAGGGACTGCTCTATAGATAGTAACTTCAGCCTCTGGGTTACCCATTACTTCCGTTATAATTTTATAGGATTCACGGTCAGCTTGGCTGTTTGGGTTACCGTAATACCTAAGACCATTTTGAGAATATATGTCATCTGGAAAGACTTCACCATTACCAGTCATGTCCCAGAGGGGTGCTGCACCATCTTCTGGTGCTGACGGTTGGTGCTGCATACGGTAATCAAATTGAGGACCCATAGAAAACCTAGGGCTGTCCTCAGTCTCAGGGGCTTGCATACGGCCCACACGGGCTTGCTGGAGCGCCACACGGTCTCTGTAAGGCTTGAAGTATGTGTCTATGACATCCCGGTTAACACCGATGTTCTGGAGCTCTGTGGTGATCTCATCGAGTGCTGCAACAGGGTCTGGTCCTAGGCTAGACTGTACGTCTTCTAGGGCGGTCATCAGCTGCGCTTTGTCAGACACAGATACCCCAGCATCTTCGGATACTTGGGCTGCTAAGGATCTGGCGAAGCTGTTGTTGTCGCTCTTGCCTGCTTGGTAGTTCTCTGGGGTTGTGAACTGGTTGCCAGACTGGGGCTGACTAGGTGCTTCAGTTTGTACATCAGTCTGCGTTGGAGACTGTTGCACACCGCGAGCCAACAGAGGATTGTCCGGGGTTGCCACAATGAGTTCTGGGGCAGTCATCTGGGCGTATTGACCGATGATCGGGATGATCTCGTTGAGCTCTAAGACAGGGTTGGTATCCCCGTCCATATTCTGTTGGATGCTCTCCAAGACAGGTGCTAACTCAGGTTGGCCTGCGAAGTCTTGGGCCATACTGTTGATTGTCTGAGAGAGACCATCCCGTGAGAGGCCTGTGCCAGACAGGATGGTTCCTACCGGGGAGTTGGCGTTGGGTGGAGCATCGATCTGGGTGGCTATGCGAGCTAGAGCTTCTCTACGGACCTTTGCATCCGATTCAGCTGTCTTAGCCTTGTCTACCAGAGAGACTCCAGATGGCGAGGGTAGGCCCTGTGCGTTGACGTTCTTGTTGACGAACCTTGATAGCTTATTGCGGCGACCAGTGGCTGCATCAACCAGGCGACCTAAGCCTACTATGCCTGCTTGGATTGGAACTGACTGGCCTAGGGTGGCTGCGGCTAAACCACCACCAAGGACAATGTTACCAAGGCGTGTGGGGTCATATACAGCACCAGATGTGCCAAGGGGATTGAAGTAGTCAGTGAATTGACTGACGCCGCCCTTCATACCGTCTTTGAACAACCCGGTGATTACATTAGATTTGGCTAAAGCATTCATGAGGGCAGCGCCCTCTTGGTAAGGACCCACCAGGCGAGCTAATGCAGCCATATCTGCCTTGTTGACATATCCAGATACTTTGTTCTTACCTTGCTTTATTGCAGCATTGGCAGGCGCATAGTCAGATAACACTTGATCAAGAGATTTAGCGTTCTTGCTGTTCAGTTTACCCTTGAGGGCTTTCACTAGCTCTGTGATTTCACCATTGTTCTGCTTGCGAGCTTCTTCTAGTGCACCTTTGGCACCAAATTGTGCACTGATGTTTACGTTTTTAAGATTAAAGCCTTCAGCCGCAGCGATTTGCTGTAGTTGTCTAGCGACATCACCAGCTGCAAGCTTGGTAGGGTCATCAAGGTTGTTTACGTTAAGTTTACCATCAGAGGTGAATAAACTCTTAGCTTTAGAAGCGGCCTGTGTACTACCTTTGAAGGCACCACCAGCAACACTACCCGCAGCTGCAGCCTCTTTCAGTCTGTTTAGGATTTCACCTTCTGAAAACTGCTTACCACCTACGGCTTCAGATCCGATGTTAACTAGCTCTTGAAGGCCCTCGGTTGTGCCCTCGGTTATTACACCGCTCGCAATACCACCTAGGATGCTATTAGACGTACCTTTAGGTAAAAGCTTGGCGATACCTAGGGTTTCTAAGGCAGCTGAGATGGCACCACCAGCGGCGGCAATATCGTCTGCTTTCTCTTGGGGTAAACCCTCGATCTCTGACAGGTTTTGGCTGATCTCACCGACAGCAAATGGATATGTAAGAGTACCGCCTGATGCCAAGGCTGCGCCCATGTATGGGGCTGCTTGGGCTGTCTTCTGACCAATAAAGTTAACAAAGTCACCGACACTGTTAATGTCTGAGGTGGTCATGTTGTAGAAGTCTAGGTCCTCTGCAATCTTTTCAGCTTCTGCATTGGCTCTATCAGCACCAGCCTGAAGCCTAGCAGACGCATCTGCATCTACTTGGTCACGATCTATAGGATCAAAACCTAACCCCTCACGAATAGGGTTAACATAGTTGTCGGTGGCACTCTGTAAGAACTGACCAAAGGGCCCTTGAGATAGGTTGCGCTGAAGGGATGCAGTACCAGACATAGACGCACCCTGTGATTGGGCATCGGCTACTTTAAAAGCAGAACCCATAGAGGTATCTTGTGGAGTTATAGCTTGCTGTTGCTGGGGCTGCGCTTGAGGTTCCGTCTTGTTGCCTAGTCTACGCTGAAGTGCCTCAGCTATCTGGGCACGGCTCATCGTGTCAGGAAAGTTGAAGACCTGACCATCTGGGGTTTGTATCTGTGGCATGTTTACCCCTCGTCACTGAACTTGCCAGTGGCAGGGTCAAAGGTGGGTATATCGTTTTTACTTGAAGGACCCACAGTCGTACCGTTGGCAAGGTTAGTATTCATGACAAGCAGGGCATTTCTGTAGTCTGTAACCCACTTACGCCAAATGTCTTCGCTTGCAGTCCAAGCTGGTTGGTCAGACATAAAGATTTCCATCTCTTTCTCAGAGATTGCACCTTTGGTTTGGGCAATGTTTGCTAAGACCCTGTCTACTTTCATAGAGTTAATCTTAAGTCGGATGTTTTCACGCTCGTTGCCTGTCAAACGATCCCAAGTCTGGTTGAACCAATAGCCCCACCCAGTGACACCATCAAAGTCATCAAACCCCTGAAGTACGGCATCAGCATTCTGAAGTGAAAGCCTTGCCTTAGCTGATGCCTCTGGGTCACCCTTGTTTGCCTTAGCTGCAGCTGCCTGTGCTCTAGCTTGGCGATCAGCAATGGCCTTCCTACGCGCCTCTTCGATCTCAAAGGCTTCCATCTCACGGGCACGGTTGTAGTCTTGGATCTGACCGTAGCTATCACTCATTGCACCTAAGCCAGCCAAGGCACCTTGGGAGCTAGCTGCCATCGTGGCACCACCCATACGCATCATAGCTTCGCCTAGGCCAATCTTCTGGTTTGGCATACGGCTTGAGCCACGGGCGTTACCTGTTGCACCCTGAGAGGGTACAGACAGTGCTGGTGCCCGGGGCTGTGGTTGCGCTGGATTACTTAAGACTGGCCCTTGTGGGGGTATGGGTAAGCCTGAGTGCGGGTTAGGACCTTGGTTGGGCATGGGTGGCGGCGGTGCAGCACTCTGTGGTTCTAATACTGGTGGCAATGCAGATGCTTCAACGGGAAACATACCAGACGAATCCATGCCTTGGCCTAGGGGCTGCATGACGTTGGTTTCACTTGGGATACTTAAGACTGGGGCAGTCATGGGGTTAATAGTGTTTGCTTGTAATGCTTGGTCTTGCTCTCTTTGGTGCATACCCGTGAAATATGGCATGACGCCCATGTTTCTGTTTTCTGGGTTACTGTAGTTGGGCAAGTTCATCATTATGCAAACCCTCCTATCCCAGATCCCCCAAACAGAGGATTAAACATTTTGCTATTAAAGCCATTACCTAAGTACTCCTGACCAAACCCAAAGCCAGACTGCATTCCACCCAGTGTCGCTGTAGTTGGGCTAGCCATGTTGGCTGCAGCTTGGTTGTTAGTGGTCGGGGCAGCACCTAGCATTCCACCCATGTAATCCTTGTACATGTTGTAACCAAAGTCTCGGTTGCCCTCGAAGCGGTTGCGAGCATCATTGAGAGCAGCTTGGTCATAACCCTGCAGAGCCTGGCCACCCTGCATACCGTAGCCAAACCCTGAGCCCATCGTGTTGAGACCAGTGTTGTAGGCATTGGAGATCTGGTTGTTCATGTTGCCTGCACTGGTGAGTGCATTAGACTGATCAGTAAACTGTTGTTGTTGCTGGTTGAGGGACCTGTCGATCAGGTTGTTCGTGATGTTAGAGGTAACATCGGAGCGTCTGTCATCATAAGAGCGCTGGGCGATAGCATCGGCTACACCAGCACGGCTTGAGTTGACATTACCAGACCCAGAAGCAGCTGTGTTGATACCGGGGAGCGTTTGCTCTTGTAGCTGTCTGGTGCTGTCACGCATAGCAGCGTCAACTAAGGATCCAGCGTTGTCACCAGCATAGCCGATAGCCTTAGACAAGCGGTCTTCCTGTGCTGCATCGGAGAGGCCTTGGAACTGGTTATACATGTTGTTGGCGTTGGCGCCAAAGCCTGCGTTGTTAGCCATCATGTTGTAGCCACCGCGCTGCATGTCGAGACCAAAGTTACCCATGTTGCCAGCTGTGCCTGTCTGGAATGCGTTAGGTCCAGCGTAGGTGGGTCCTTGGTAGTATCCTGTGTCTAAGACGCCATTGAAGGCACCTTGGCCCCCTGAGAGGGCTTGGTCAACGT
>Ga0213863_10000287_pt1 | contig 39989 bp, 33 predicted proteins | sample PICome_8_FD_160128 | JGI IMG/M metagenome (GOLD analysis project Ga0213863, IMG submission 160128) | Coastal seawater microbial communities near Pivers Island, North Carolina, United States - PICO497 | ecosystem: Environmental > Aquatic > Marine > Coastal | place: USA: North Carolina... | reverse complement strand
ATCAGTAAGTTCACGAGAAGAAGGAAACAAATCTGGATCAAGGAGACTAAAATATAAATATGCGTTTTCTAATTCAGGTTGTTGTTTTCTCATATCTTTGAGCTTGGATAGCCAAGACAATAATTCTTTTAGATCGGCTGAAGCAGAACGATGTTCAACCAGTTTATCCAAAGCAAACTTTTGATGAATTGGTTTATCGATAATTTTCTCTAGTAAGTGACAAACGCTGATTATGTCCTCTACAGATTCTAGATAGTAGCAAATTGAACGAACTTTTCTTGGATCCTCTGAAATAAGAGGTAGTAATCTGTCTATTGTTTTGCGAGCTTCATCAAATCTATTGCTCATTGACAATGATCTAGCCTCCACAACTAATCTCCAAACTAAAGGGATAATGGGAGCATCGTTAAGTTCTTGGCCTATTCTTTCTGTATCACCGAGCCTGGCAAGAGCACTCATTCTAAGCTTGAATAAGTCTTCATCAACTTTTGCCTTTGAGGCCGGAACATAATGGATCAAATATTCAAATGCACCCAATTTACCCAACCAATTAGAAAGTATTAGTAATTCCTCTTTATCGTCTAAATTAAACATAGAAGAACACTGGGAAATAATGAAATTCTGTTTCGAAGGGTTTTTAGTTTTTGTGTATAACAATGCAAAAACTCGAAGGAAATCTATGGGTTCAGACGATGAATTCGATCTTAATAATTCAATGCAGCGCTCTAGGCCGTTTTGACTTATTGGTTCCAGTAAATTGATCAATGTCATATGCCTAATTGCATCAATCCCAACTTGGTTTCTTCTCGTTGATAAGGAAGCAAGTTTACGACTGATACTAATTGCTTCTGACTTGTTTTTTGAATTAACAATTAGTTTGGTTGCTAGAAAAATTGCTTCAGGGAAATCAGGATTTTTTGAAAGAATTTTTTTTACTCTATTATAGGCGAGATCAAGGTGACCAATCTCTGCAAGGAGTTCAGCCAAAGATAGAGCATTGATTGGTTTTGAAATCCAAGTTTTGCTTTGTTCCAATTCCTCACCTAACTTCAGAGCAATAGAGGAAGCGATTTTCATTTCTTTACTCTCTAGTTGTCCTCCTTTGAGCAAATTCAAGCATTTCTCCAATAAAATATTTTTTTCCTTTAAATCGTTACGTACTAGAGGAGACTTAGACCATAAAACAAGAGCCTCCAGAGGTTCTACCTTGAACAAAAGGTTCAAATAATTTTCCTCAGCATCCTTGTTTTGTGGGTTTAATAATAGAGCAATACGAGCCATTCTGACTCCGGTTTCAAGAAGTCCGCCGGCATTGTCGATCGAAGAGTCTAAATATACTTTAGATTGGTACAGAAGTCGATTGCCTTTCAATTCCTTTAATTTCTTTGTGTACAGATCGAATGAAAAAAATAAGCACCCAAAGATAAACAGTAAAAGAAGGGAGATGTAGTAGGTTATGTTCAATTAAAGTTAAAAATTGTTCACTATTGATTACCTGGCATGTTGAACCTTTTTGGAATTAATAATTTCTTTAAATTTTATTGTAATGATAAACTGAAGTTGAAATACGCTACCGCCCTTGGCCGAATGCTAGAGTGCAAAGCCAATCGATTTTTTCCAAGTATAATTTTTTGTGCAAATTAACCAGTGCTCAACGGATGAGCACTGGGGAAGTCTAAAGAATTTTCGTCAATCTCCATTTCCGTCGGTTGACCCAAAATTTCAAAAAGTACCTTGACTCTTTCTCTTGCTGGAATGAGCTGTGTCACTTTTCCTTCTCCGCCTTTAAATAAGCCTGCGATGATTTGTACACCATCACCAACTTTATGAGGGTGATCGGGAATCTCTACAATACCGTCTGGGGAAATGAGTCGAAGTTCGATCATGACTTTAGGAGGGATGGGAACAGGAACTTCCTTTCTCCTTACAATGTAGGCAATACCACGGGCAAAATGTACATTTCTCAAGTGAACAACAGGATCAAAACGGGCAAATAAGTAACCAGGGAAAAGTGGCCTTACAACCGTAGGTGATGCTTTTTTGGGCCGGATAGTTCGAGGTAGAAATACTTCAATGGAGTCAAGGGTTGATAGAGTAGCTGATGCCACATTCTCCATTCTTGGTTTTGCCCGCAAGCAATACCATCCAACGGACCAATCATCGAGGCTATCCTTTTGACTCATAACTTTAATAATCTGGCAAGTGCTGGCAAAAGACGTCCACTCGCTTTGGTCAGGCGTTTGAGTTTTTCAATTCGGATATTGTAAAATTCAAAATCTTCGGAAGATTCTGCAGGCATCTCTTTTTCCATCCTTTTAATCCGGTCTATTGCACTTTCTAGATGAGGTAAAATCTCATCATTTAAAAATGTTGAGAATAGTCTTCTGAACTCACTTTCTGCTAGGTAGTGATCTCTGCGATCGCCTTGAACATAACTCGTCTTTACTGCCTTCAAAGATCTTAGAGTTTTCAACCCTTGACTCGCAGATCCAATACTGATCTCAAGCTTTGTGGCAACTTGATCCATGGTTAAGGGTGTAGGATTAAAATAAAGTAAACCATAGATTTCGCCTACGGACCTCGGTAGCCCAAGCAAGCTCATTAATCTCACAAAGAAATCAATAGATTCAAGTTCGAGGGCTTCGGGGACTTCGTTTTTGGTTTGGAGAGAATATTTGTCATTCGCATCCATATTTCATTAGTTTCAAAAAAAAATGAAAATAGCAAGGAGGAATTGTTTTGAGAAATGCTTTCTTGCTAGTGATTAAAAAAAATTGTACTTTAATAAAAGTCTTTTTCAATATGCCCAATCACCGAGATCAAGGACATCTTTTTTTACACAAGATTTGTGTTTTATCCGCATGCTTTGCTTGGTTTTGGGTTAGTGTTTTCACTTGGGAGAAATTTGATTTTTCCCTAATTATCCTCCCTTGGAATTATGCTTTAGTTGCTTTGGCTGGTCTACTGGTTGCTTCCTTTGGTGCCTTCCAAAATTATGGTGCTTTTTTTATTAAGAATGGATGGCAGAGGATTCGCGATTCATTCGCCAAATCAAATTTCCAAACTGCGGTTATAGCTTTTTTTGTTTTTGGAGCTTATTTTGCTACAAAGGACAAAGAAACTAGTCGATTATTTCTACTATTTTTTGTTATCGGTACTTGGCCTGTATTGGTTTTATCTAATTTTGCACTGCCCGGAATATTTAAGCGAATCATTGGATTTCGAGGGATTAACAGAAAAACTGTCATTATTGGTTTTCATGAATCTTTAGACAACCTTTCTGATTGGATGAAGACCCAAGAATCTCACGGATTTTCCTTCTTGGGAAGTTTTACCTCAACTTCGGATAAACCAATCAATAGAGATCTGCCTTGGTTGGGTCACTTTGTGGACTTGGATCAATATCTGGAGAAGAATGACATCCAGCAGCTCGTGGTTGTTCCTGACCGAACAAAAGAAAACTGGGTAGCCCAAGTTGCAGATTTGGCTTCTAAGCACGGTTGTCGGATTCTTATTTACAACACGATGTCGGGTTTATTCGATTCTAGGCTTGTTTTTGTAGAAGAATCTGGTCGCCAATTCTTCACTTTACTTAACGAGCCCTTAGAAAGTCCATTCAATCAAATGATCAAAAGATTATTTGATCTCTCCATTAGCCTTCCAGCTCTACTTCTGATCTTTCCATTACTTTTAGTTATGGTTAAGGTTTTACAAATTTTGCAGTCACCTGGACCCCTGTTTTTTAAACAAGAAAGGGTAGGGCTTGGAGGAAAAAGATTTGTAATTTGGAAATTTAGATCCATGCACTACGCCAAAAAAGGAGTCAGAGATGAGTCAAAACAAGCTCATCCTAGAGACGAACGAATTTTTCCCTTTGGCCGAACTATGAGAAGGTTCAGCATAGACGAGGTGCCTCAATTCATTAATGTTTTGAAAGGAGATATGAGCTTAGTTGGTCCCAGACCATATCTCGCAGAACATGATTATCTATTCCAGCGCGATTATAAATCCTATCGCATTAGACAGTTCGTGAAACCAGGTGTAACTGGACCCGCTCAATGTCGGGGATTAAGAGGTGAGTTTACCGATCCTGAGTTGGTAAATAAACGAATTGAAATGGATTTCAACTATGTAGGGAATTGGAGTATATGGTTGGATGTAGAAATTGTTTTTCGTACCATCGGACAAGTTATTTTCCCTCCGAAATCAGCTTATTAGTCTGTTCCACTATTGGCTTTAATTCTTAATTAGATTGGGGAGTGATTTCATTTGGTGACTAAGGAAGTTTTAGGAATTCCATTTTTTCAAGGCACTCTTAAAAAGGCCTGTGACTCTGCCCGAAAGGGTGGACTTATTGTTGCCCCATCTGGTCCTGGAATGGCTCAAGATTTAATAGGAACGAAAGGGTATGCCGTAGCCCTTAAATGTGCTGATTTGATTCTCTTGGATAGTGGTCTAATCGCACTTTGGAGTAGATTTTTCTTTAAAGAAACTTTGTTTCGACTATCTGGATTACTTTTTTTAAATACCTATTTAGATCAAACTGACTGGAAAAATGAAAAGTCTTTTTGGATAATGCCGGACAAAATTCAAGCATATGGTATGCTTAAATGGCTTCAAGAAAAGTACGGTACTTTAATTGATGATGATTGTATCTACATTGCTCCCCAATATTCCCAGAACGGCAGCATCGTTGATGAAAATCTGTTTCATCACATTATTACAACTAATCCGGATAATGTAATCATTCAATTAGGAGGTGGGGTTCAAGAACGTCTTGGCTATGCTCTGAAATCTAAATTGCATGCTAAAACTACGATCTTGTGCACGGGTGCCGCTCTGGCATTTTTGTCAGGGCAACAAACCAAGATTCCATTATGGATAGACCGGCTTTTTATGGGGTGGGCTTTACGATGTCTGACTAAGCCCCAAGTCTTTATACCTAGGTACATTAGAGCCTTGAAACTGATTTATCTTCTGGCGAGATATGGATCAAAATCGCCCCTGAAAGCATAAGCTTGATCTTGGCTTACTATTATCATGAATGGTTCGAGTAAGAGGAATTCAAGAAAGAGAGCAAGTGTTCGGGCTTTGGGCTGTCGCCTCAATCAGTACGAGTCCTTAAGCATGGAAAATAGACTCAAAAATAAAGGCTATGAATTGGTACCTTTTGGAGAGAAAGCTGAACTTGGGGTGATAAATACCTGTACAGTTACAAATGAAGCGGATGGGAAATCAAGAAGTGTAATTCGTAAATTTGTAAGAACTAATCCAGAGGCAGTGACTATTGTTGTTGGTTGTTATTCTCAGGTTTCAGCCAATGAAATCGCAATGATTGAAGGCGTGGATTATGTCATCGGTAACCATGACAAAATCAATTTCCTTGATTACATAACGGAAGAAAAGCCAGTGGATCCTGTAATTATTCGTGATCGTATAAGTAGGGAAGATTTTTCGATCGGATTTGTGGGGGATACCAATTATCTCCAGAGAGCAAATTTGAAAATACAAGATGGTTGTGATTTTATGTGCACCTTTTGCATCATTCCCTTTGCCCGAGGGCGAGCTCGATCGAGGGACTGGAATGATGTAATGACCGAAGCGAAACTCATGCTTAAAAAGGGAGTTTCTGAGGTTGTATTAACTGGAGTTAATTTAGGCACCTATGAGTCAGAAAAGAAAGAGTTTCTTGAGCTGATACATGCCTTGTCTAAGTTAAATGGATTAAAAAGATTGAGAATAAGTAGTATCGAGCCAACTACAATCCCTGAGGAAATCTTTGATCTTATGGCAGATCCAAGTCATTGCTTGATGCCATATTTACATGTCCCTTTGCAATCCGGTTGTGATTCTATTTTAAAAAAGATGAGAAGAAAATACAGCCTATCAGATATGAGCCAATTTTTTGAGCGGGCATCCAGCAAGATTCCTAATCTTTGTCTCGGTACCGACTTAATGGTTGGATTCCCAGGAGAATCCAGAAAAGATTTTGAAAAGACCTGTGAAACCTTTATGGATTTTCCCTTTAACTATTGTCATGTTTTTACTTTTTCTGAAAGGGACGGAACACCTGCTGCAAAGATGGATGACCAAGTAACAATGAACGAGAGACGAGAGCGGAGTGCTTACTTGCGCAGGTTATCAGCATCCAAAAGAATGGGTTTTCACGAAAGTCAGGTGGGGAGAGAATTGCGGGTTCTGATTGAGAACCCGAAGAATCAGCAATTTTCTGGATATTCGGATAATTATGTTAAGATTATTGTGAGTGAGGGATTTGAGGAATTGTCGAATAAAATATCAATAGTTAAAATATTGGAAGCAAGACCGGAATATGTGGTTGGTCAGTGGGTTAAATTCGAAAATTAATTGTTAAATTTCCAATAATCTTGCTTTCGACTTCTTTAAAAAGAATAACTAACTAATGTCGAAAATTTTACTATGTGACGGGCATAATCTTGCCTTTCGTGCCTTTTATGGAATCCGAGAGCTCAGTCGGTCCGATGGTTTTCCCACAAATATGATTCATGGTTGGTTAAAGACTCTCTGGCGTCTAGAAGATCAAATTTTTCCGGATGAAGTGTATGTTTTCTTTGACAAAGGGGGATGCCCCCGCCGCGAAAAAATACTCCCCGAATACAAGGCAAATCGCGGTTCCCCTCCCGAAGGTTTCTCCGAACAACTCGAATGGGTTAAAAAATTAACAGAGGCGCTTGGTTATTTTAGTTTTGAGATGGAAGGACTAGAAGCTGATGATTTGATTGCTTCTGCCGTACGTCAGAAAAAGGCATCAAGTAGGGATCTTATTATCGTCAGTGCAGATAAAGACTTAGCACAACTGGTTGACTCCGGTGTGCAACAATTATTACCTCCCCCTACCGCTAACCCTAAGCTTGGTTGGCGGACCCTTGATCCCTCTTCAGTGAAAGAGAAGTTTGGCGTGCCTCCAAATGGAATTTTGGATTATTTATCAATTATTGGAGATCAGTCCGATAATATTCCCGGGATTTCTGGAGTCGGGCCAAAGACTGCGGTTAAATGGCTCATTGAGTACAAAAATCTTGAGAATTTAATTCAAAACGCTGGAAGAGTGACACCAAAAAGATTTTGTAGTGCTATCTATGAGAATCGAGAACGACTGATGATGAATCGTGAACTTATTCGCTTGGAAGAAGAAATTGAATTTGAAATCCCTGAGCCTAGTCGAGTGGACCTTCAAATTTTGAAAGAAATTTTGGTAGAAATGGAAATGAGCAAATCTTGGGAAGAAGCTCAAAAACGCTACACAAAATAAATCTAAGCTCAAATTTGTTTGCTTCTGTGCAAAATTAGAGGCATGATCAGACGCCTTTTTTATGACAGCATTATTAAACTTTGGTCTGCCAAAAGGCAGTTTAGAAGATTCTACGATTAAATTATTTCGAAGAGCAGGATTCTCTGTCACCAAGAGTTCGCGTTCCTACAAACCATGCTGGGATGATGTCGAATTGGATGGGAGGTTTGTACGTGCACAAGAAATGAGCAGGTATGTGGAGGATGGTTTTTTTGATTGTGGACTTACAGGCAGAGATTGGGTGGAAGAAAATGGCTCGGATGTGGAAATTGTCAGTGATTTAGTCTACAGTCGTGCATCCAACCGAATTTCAAAATGGGTCCTCGCTGTACCTGAGCATTCTGAGATCCGTGAGGTTGGTGATCTTGAAGGTAAGTCAATCGCTACCGAGCTTGTTGGAGTTACTCAAAAGTACCTTGCGAAACACAATGTAAATGCGGAAATTGAATTTTCTTGGGGGGCGACCGAAGTAAAAGTGCCAGAGCTTGTTGATGCCATCGTAGATCTCACAGAAACTGGAAGTTCTTTGCGGGCAAACAACTTAAGAATCGTAGATGTTCTCATGGAGACAAACACCGTTTTGATTGCGAATAAAGAAAGCTGGGCGAATGAGCCAAAACGTTCCAAAATAGAAAATATATCACTTATGTTAGAAGCGGCCTTGCATGCTGATACCAAAGTTGGGCTGAAGTTAAATATTGAAAAATCCAAACTTAACGAAGCCATCGCCAAAATGCCTGCATTGCGAACACCTACGGTATCTCCTTTGACTGATAGTTCCTGGGTTGCTTTGGAAACCGTTATTGAGAAGAAGGTTTCACGGGAATTAATCCCCACGCTTAAGAGAATGGGTGCTGAAGGAATTGTAGAATACCCTCTCAATAAGATTGTGCCTTGATTACTTTTTCATATTTTTAACCAATAGTTTATTGTTGCAGAAATATGAATTTAGATCATGTTGGTTGTTCTGTTCTTTTTTATTACCTAACCTAAACCCTTAACCCATCCGAATAGGCTGTTCGTTTTTTTCACGAACCTAAACCGATGGCTTTACAAACAAAAAAACAAGCATGAGTGCTGTTATGGAAGAATTGCTCGCAGAGAGCAAAATTGAATTACTAAAAGAAGGTTCCGTTATTAGCGGTACCATTATGGAAATACGTCCGACTGAGGTCGTGATCGATTTCGGTGGCAAAGCCGAGGGTACGATTCCCGCTCACGAGTTTTTGGACCTTGGTGAGCTTGAGATAGGCTCTGATTTGGAAGTATTTCTCGAGCGTCTTGAAGACCGGGACGGCAATCCTCAACTATCTTTTGACAAAGCAGAGCAAAAGAAAAATTGGGAGAAGATTGTGAACACCTGCGAAGAAGGTTCTGTTATAACAGGTCGAGTTCGTAGTAAGGTTAAGGGTGGTTTGGTCGTTAATATTGGAGTGGATGCCTTTCTTCCATCTTCACAGGTAGATATCCAAGCTCCCAAGAATTTGGACCAATTTGTTGGTCAGACTTTCGATTTCAAAGTTGTAAAAATTAACCGTGAAAGAAAAAACATCGTCGTTTCTCGAAGGGAACTCATTGAAGAAAGAAGGCAAGATAAGAAGCGTGAAATCTTATCTAAAATCAAGCCTGGTGAAACCCGGCGTGGTATGGTTAAGAACATCACAGACTATGGTGCTTTTATTGACTTGGATGGATTAGATGGTTTGCTGCACATCACCGACATGAGTTGGGGGCGCGTTTCTCACCCCAGCGAAATGGTAAAGACTGGAGAAGAGATTACTGTCTGCATCATTGATATTGATCAAAACCGTGAGCGTGTATCGTTAGGACTTAAACAACTTTCCTCGAACCCATGGGATGAAATTGAGCGTAAATTCCCAATCAATGCAAAGGTTCGCGGAAAAGTCGTTAATCTTGTACCTTATGGTGCGTTTATCGAATTGGAAGAAGGAGTTGAGGGACTTGTTCATGTTACTGAAATGTCATGGACCAAGCGAATCACGAAACCGAGCGAGGTATTGAGTGTTGGTGATGAGGTTGATGCGGTTGTCTTGGGAATTCAGAAAGATGACCAGAAAATTTCTCTTGGATTAAGACAATTGGATGTCAACCCTTGGGATATGGCTACCCACAATTATCCCCCAGGTGCTCGAGTACGTGGAAAGATACGAAACCTTACCTCCTACGGAGCATTTGTTGAGCTTGAAGAAGGCATTGATGGCATGGTCCATGTGTCCGATATGAGCTGGACACGTAAGATAAACAACCCGAGCGAAATGGTTAAGAAGGGCGACGAAGTAGACGCCATTGTCATTGAAGTCGATATTGACAGTCAGCGTATAAGCTTGGGTATGAAACAGCTTACTCAAGATCCATGGGAAGATATCGATAGAATTTACAAAATGGGTGACGTAATTAAGGGTAAAGTTGCCAGAGTCGCTGGATACGGTGCATTTATCGAGCTTGAAAATGAAATAGATGGTCTCGTTCATATTAGCCAAGTGAGTGAGGAAAGAATCGAAAAGATTAAAGACCACCTCAACGAAGGAGATGAGGTTTCTGCTCGAGTCATCAAAATCGATAAAGAAGAGAGAAGGATCGGACTCAGTATTAAGGCCGCAAATTACGATGAAGATGCTTTGGCTAAGGAAGTTGCAGCATACGATGAGGTCGGCGAAGATTTGACAACCTCACTAGGTGATTTACTTGACGAAGCCACCGCTTCGGATACTGAGGAATAAAGCTTAGATATCTTAGCAATGAAGTTTCTTCTTGCACTTGCAAGAAGAGTCTACGATTAGGATTTGTTCAAGATTCCTTGAAGGAACTTAGCCCTTTCAAGTATCATCTCTTCGTGCTTTACCTCTTCTGCCGTTCTTTGCTTTTCCAGTTTTGCCATGCTCTTCCTGAGTTCCCTCAAGGCATGTTCTTGAAGCTGTCTGACCCGTTCCCGGGTAACTCCGATTTTATCTCCAACTTCTTCAAGAGTTAAAGGGTCCAAACCTTCGAGTCCAAACCTGAGCCGAATAATATCGGCTTCTCTGGGTTCCAATTGGTTAAGGACCTTACTAATATCTCCTATGAGACTTTTGGATTGTAAGTTTTCAAGAGGGGATACCGCTTGGTCATCAGGCACGATTTCACCTAATGTTGAACCTTCCTCTTCACCTAAAGGAGAATCAAGTGAGGCGGGTTTTTGGCTTACGGATTTTAGGAGTGTAATACGATTAACTGGAAGGTTCATCTCAGAAGCCAATTCGTCGTCTGTTGGATCTCTGCCAAGTCGCTCAGTCAAGGCAGTGGTTGTCCTCCTGATCTGAGTGACCCGGTCAACCATATGAATAGGAAGTCGAATCGTTTTACTTTGGTTGGCTAAAGCTCTCTTAATCGACTGTTTGATCCACCATGATGCATAGGTGCTAAGCTTTCCTCCTTTATTAGGGTCAAAACGCTCAACTGCCTTCATTAGCCCGATATTACCTTCATTAATCAAGTCAAGGAGGGAAAGGCCTAAATTGGAGTATTCATTAGCAATTTTTACAACCAGCCTGAGGTTAGCTGTGATCATTTTTTCACGAGCTTCTTCACTGCCTTTTTTGATTTCCGCAGCTAGATCGATTTCATCTTGAACCGTAATTAATGGAATTTGTGAAATCTGTTGAAGATAGATTTGGAGAGATTCTTGTTCGCTATTTTGCATATTTTCGACAAAAGAAAAGGCGGACTTAATGAATATTTTCGGCCATGCTTATAGCTTTTAGCATGCCTTTGGCTTTGTTTAAAGTTTCTTCGTATTCCAACTCGGGAATCGAATCAGCAACGATACCTGCACCTGCTTGCATATGGATTTGGTTTCCCTTGATCATAGCCGTGCGGATTGCAATGCAGGAGTCATGATTCCCATCGTATCCAAAATAACCAAGGGCTCCAGCATATGCGTTTCTTTGAAGGTTTTCAAATTCGGAAATAATTTGCATAGCTCTAACTTTAGGTGCTCCACTAACTGTCCCGGCGGGGAAAGTGGCTCGCATCAAATCAAAGGCACTGCGATCGTCTTCCAACTTCCCAACTACTTGGGAAACGATGTGCATCACATGGGAGTAGCGTTCGATGGTCATGAATTCAGCAGCCTTTACCGTTCCAGGTTTACAGACTCTGCCAATATCATTCCGAGCTAAATCAACTAGCATCAAATGTTCCGCTTTTTCTTTGGCATCTGCTAAAAGATCATTTTCAAACTCCAGATCCTCTTCTTCATTTGAACCGCGTGGTCTTGTTCCAGCAATTGGGCGAATTAATACCTCGTCTTTATTAAGACGCACATGTACCTCTGGAGATGCCCCGACAATAGCGAAATCATCTCCTTCCAAAAGGAACATGTAAGGTGAGGGATTAATCGCCCTTATTGAACGATACAAATTGATTGCTTCTCCCTGAAAGGCTTGGGTGAAACGTTGCGATATTACCGCTTGGATGATATCTCCAGCACGAATGTATTCCTTTGTTTCTTCCACCAAACGCATGTATTCTTCTTTGGTGAAATTGCCTTGAAGAGGGGTAGGATTGTTAATATCCCTTAGTTGAGTGGGAAATAAGGAATGTGGTTTTTTTAAAGATTGGAAAGTTTCCTCAATTCTAGAACAAGCTTTGGTATACTCATCATCAGGATCCTCTTTAGTCTCAATGTTTGAGCATATGGTAAGGGTTTGGCAGGCATGATCAAAAATCAGAACCGTGTCAGCAATCATGAAGAATAATAGGGGAAGACCAAGTTCATCCACATCTGGTATTGGAATAGAGCTTTCAACACGATTCGCATATTCATATGACAAATACCCGACCGCACCACCGGAAAACCTTTGAGAAAGTTCGAGTCCATGGTAACGAAGGTTGGCCATTTCATGTTCGACTAATTCCAAGGGATCCTTGGGGGTCGGAATTACGGTAATGTCACGACCATGCTCAAAGATCGTGGTTTCAGTGTGTCCAGCCGAAATAATTTTTCGGGGATTGCATCCGACGAATGAATATCTACTTACTTGTTCTCCACCTACTACAGATTCGAAAAGAAAAGCAGGCTTTTCTTGCGACAGTTTTGAGTAAGCGGATAGCGGAGTTTCTGATTCAGTTGTGAATTTTGCGCTAACGGCAACGATATCAAAATCTTGTGTGATTTTTGAAAATTCATCTCTTGAAGGTGAAAAGTTCATTTTTCTGGGACATCCATGGTATGTTTGTATGGATTTAGTAATCGTTAAGTTACAAAATTTATAAAAAGAATGTTGCTATTTGCTATTGCACAAGACTGGGTGAATAAAAGAACACATATAAGGAAAACGGAAAAATCTTGCCTGCGAGCAAGAATAATCGAGAGGAAATAATGAAAAGAAATGTACATTGCGTAATTATGGGCGGGGGAAGAGGAACCAGACTTTATCCATTAACTAAGTTGAGATGTAAACCAGCCGTGCCGATTGCAGGAAAATACCGCCTCGTCGATATCCCAATAAGCAATTGTATCAATTCTGGTTTTAATCGCATTTATCTTTTGAGCCAATTCAACACTGCTTCCCTTCACCGCCATGTACAGGATGCTTACAGGTTTGATCGCTTTGGTCGAGGATTCGTGGAAATCCTGTCTGCAGAACAGACCGAAGACGGAGATGACTGGTACCAGGGCACTGCAGATGCAGTACGAAGGAATTTGATTCATTTTCATGCCCATCCCGATGATGTGTTCGTAATTCTTTCTGGGGATCAATTATATAGAATGGATTTTTCTGAAATGGTAACCGCACATATTGATTGTGGAGCCGAGGTCACAGTCGCAGCTAAGCCAGTTCCTCTTAGCGAGGCATCTGGTCTTGGTTTGCTAAGAATAGGTGACGAAAACCGCATCATTGATTTTGTTGAGAAACCTACGGATCCAGAGGTAATTTCTCGTCTCGTCCCAAGTGATCTAAAAGGAAATGCTGAAGTGGAAGATCGTTGCCTAGCATCTATGGGTATTTATGTCTTCAAGGCATCCGCCATGATGGATGCTCTCGAAGGGAATGCAACTGATTTTGGAAAGGAAATTATTCCTTCTTTAGTAAATTCTAAAAACCTGAAATGCCATGTATTTGACGATTATTGGGAGGATATCGGGACAGTCAGAGCATTTTTTGAAGCCAACTTGCAATTGACGGACGACAAACCTTCCTTTGATTTTTACGACGAAAAACTTCCGATTTACAATTACCCAGATATTTTACCTACGGCAAAACTCGTCGAATGCTCTCTTAAAAATACTACGGTTGCAAGTGGTTGTAGAATAGGGAATTCATCTTTTGAGCGTTGTATGCTCGGCATAAGATCCGAAGTCGGAGATAACTGCCATTTTTCAAATGTTGTGATGATGGGTGCTGATTATCAAGATTATGATGATGGGTCTAATGACCAACAAATTTCAATTGGAGTAGGGGATGGATCAAAGATTCAAGATGCGATCATTGATAAGAATGCCCGAATTGGTGAAAATGTTCGGTTGAGCCCTAAGGGAGTCCAGGAAGGCTGGGCAGATGAAAGACAAAATATTTATGCTCGAGATGGAGTTTTGGTCATCGTGAAGAATGCATTTGTCGAGTCCGGCACGAAAATAGGAGAAATATAATCAGAATTTGCCTTGCTCCGCTTGTTGGAGGAAAGTAAAGAGTCTTAGTCATGACAAATTTCCCCGAAAATTTAAAATATACCAAAGACCATGAATGGGTTAAAAAACTGGATGATGGATTTTTTCTTGTAGGCATTACTCATCATGCCCAAGATAGTCTTGGAGATGTTACCTTTGTTGAACTACCAGAAACGGGCTCCTCATTTATGGAAAATGATGTCTTTGGTGTCGTCGAATCGGTAAAAGCGGCTTCAGATTTATTTATGCCGATTGAGGGGGAAGTAGTTGAATGCAATGAGGAGCTTAACAATTCCCCGGAAAAGGTTAATCAAGATCCTTATGGCGATGGATGGATGATTAAAATTTCAAGCAAGAATATATCAGATATGGATAAACTTTTGGACTCTCAATCCTACCAATCTGAAGTTGGTTAGTTCTCTATTCAAAAATCACTTGCGAACAGCTTGTTTTTAGGGTTATTGTAGAGCTTCGCATGTTACAAGCCGAACGCTCTTTTTATCCATTTGCTTTTCCTCAGAAAGCACCTGTGTTTTTTTGCATACTTTTTTCGACTTTCATCTCTTGCTTTGGGGGTAAAATTGAGCCCACCGTGATCTTAGCTTCTCTTGAAGGTGAAGTTCATTCCTTTTCCCTAGAAGACGAGTTTAAGGTTTCTTTAGATCCCTCTTCAATCGGCAAGACATTCTCGCAAAAATCAGTTCTGACCACCGGAAAAGATGGAAAGGCTGGATTGTTGTTCTCCAATGGTGCGCTCATTACTATAAAACCCGGTTCTCGATTCTATCTGCGTAAATATAATCAAAAAATTGTCTCGAATGCGAAGATTACCAACCCTTCCAAAATGGAAGAAGAACCTAGCAATTCTGAATTATTTGCCCACTTAGACTTTGGTGAACTTATTGTAAAAGCTCCAAAGCTGAACAAAGGATCGATGATGGTTTTGAGTAGTCCACTGGGTACTGCAGGCATTCGTGGGACCATGTTTCAATTGATGGCTGTCCGGAATCCACTTACCGGTGATATTTCCGGCGGCATCAATCTAATATCTGGAGATATTGACTTTACCGATACTAGTGGAAATGCAGTTACTCTAGTCTCTGGTCAATCTATTGTTGCTGCCACCAGCAAGTTGGGCGAAAATATCGGAGCACAAAGTGGCGGTCTGGTTGACCTGACTTCCACTTTTGGCCCCGGTTTATCTGGTACTGGAATGCCACCTGCAATGGATTCGCTTTTCCCCTCAGTAACTTCTGAATCTGGTGAGGAGAGCAGTGCAGATGATTCAAGTAGTTCTTCAGCTTTTGAATCCGGGGGGCTACTTGCTGGCGGTGCTTCGGGTGGGGGTTGGGAAATGATTCATGAGATTGCTTCCGATGTATTTTTTGAAATCGAGGGTGCAGAATCAAGCTCAAGTTCGATAACTTTTGAATCCATGCTTGTTGCGGTGAGCGTAGATACTCCCACACCCGAGCTTGCTGCTCCTGGAGAATCTGCAATTTTATCGGGTGGTTCGGACTCCCCTTTAACTCCTGATCCATTTCAAGGTGCTCACCCCTTTATGAATCTGAAAGGGGATGGCTACCTTACTATTGAACTCACCGATAAAGACTTTGGAGATATTGACCCATGGATTGATGCTACTGATTTCTTAGGGAATGATTTATCCTCTATCGTGAGCCTAGAAAATCCACCGGATTTGCAAAAAACTGATACCTATACTTTGGAATACAAAGTTACAGACCTACGCGGATTAACTACTGGAATCAATCGCACCGTTGAAGTTGTTGAAACTAAACCCAAGATAGAACTAACTCCTGGAAAGTATGGCTCAATACAGGAAAACGGTGAGCAAATATTCCCATTTTTAGTTCAAAAAAAATATGCCAATTATCCTACTCCTGATGACGGCCCCTTCAATGTTATTTGGGAACTCGATCCCCCTCTTAACTCAACCCTTGAAAATTCCCCTTATCCAAAATTTTCTTTAAAATACTACGAGCAGAGCTTAGATGATTTTACTTATCAAGAGAAAGTAGTAACGGATCTACCATACCCAACCGACTCCTTGTCTATTCCATTGATAGTGCTTTCAACCGTGGGAGGTAAAACAGAATTTCGACTTGAGAAAGGTTCCGTTGACTACTCCAAAATCACCGCACCAGGAGAAACTGATTCGGAAGTCACTTTCACCTTCAATGACTATGATTACCGATATTCAGACAGCAGGACTAATCTTTCCCTTGCAGATGTTGAACAAACGGTGGTGCAAAAGATAAGAATAATCGACAATCAGCCTCCTATTCTAACCGTTCTATCTGGATTTGATCAAAGTGACCCTCATCAAGTTGAGGGTGTGCTGGATACAACTTTTGTGGATCCAGGAATTTTAATTTTAGACAACTATTATTCCCAGCAAGAAATTGAACAAAATCTGGGCTATCAAACAGGAGCGGTTGAATCTGCCTTTGGGAATGTAGACATGAATGTGGCCGGGATTTACGAGGTCATCTATCAAGGAATCAAGGACCCGTCAGGGAATGATGCCTTACCTATTTCAAGATGGGTAGAAGTGTTTGATAACACCTCTCCGGAGCTTTCTATTTATGGAGCGGATCCATTATTCGTGGATGTAAACAATACCAATAGCCTATTCCGCGATCCTGGAGCAGTGGCTTATGATAATCTTGATGGCACCATAGACTGGGAAACCGGAAAAATTACGGTTTCTATGCAAAGTTTTGATGAAAATGGTTCTGCTGTTTCCACCAATTCTACTGTTGATGAAATTGTTGCTGTCGCAAAAACCCAAGCCAGTTTGAACAAAACCTTTCAAATGATTTACAGCTACATTGATGCCGCTGGAAATGAAGGCACTACAACCCGTCAAATCGTTTTAATCAACTCGCCTTTTGATAAGCCATTTATCATTGATAGTTCTCCGAGTGATAACCCCCTGATCGTGGATGTTTTAGTTATTAGCGATCCAACCACAGGTCTTCGTAGAGATCCAAATACCAACAAGTTCGAGCCGGGAGTAACCGCATACAAAGATTTTGGAGGCAATTTAGAGCCTAAAAACTTAACCTCAGAGGTTTCAGAGAATGAATATATAGGAGGTGTCCTTGGTGCTATTAACGATACTATTGTGAACTACAGCCTGAAACAGGATGCGTTTGTCGATCCACAGGGAAATCCCGATGAGAGCTACCGAAGTATTATCAAATATGTGGTACAAGATGATTTTGGAAACGAAGCAATTTACAGCCGTGAAATAAGGGTGGTCGATAGAGAAGGCCCTTTGATTATATTGGCAAATGGGTCTGAGGGCGGTAAAAACTTTAGTTATTTGCAAGCTGGTATTCCCTTCGTGGATCCTGGTCATGTCGCTTCTGATAATTATGATGAAAATGTCACTGTAACTTCAAAACTTGTCCAAGTTGATACTGGGCAGGAACTTAGTTTTGATTTGGTTTCATCCATTGGATTTACCGACATCGGATCCTATGAAATTCGATATTCAGCGGAGGACCAAAATGGAAACCTTGCAAGTGAGAATTCTCAAAGCGACATGGTTCGCACCATTGAAGTGATTGATACCTACAAACCACAAGTTGCTTTGTTTACTCACGATTTTGTTAGAGGAACCAGCACGAGTTTAAATTCCGTGAACGATCCAACCGAGTTGGAAAACACTTCGATTGTTGATTTGGAAAATCCGATTCCGAGCTCTATTTCTTCTTCTCTATCATCCTTTATTGGTTGGACTGGATCTGACTTCGATCCCGATGTCGCCCTTACGCTTCTGACCGAATCCGATTTTTATGTTTTTGCGGAACAAGATGAGATCCTTGTCGATGGTCATCCGAATTCCGTTGTTGAGGCAACCGATTCCAATGGTCGTTATCGATACCGTATGAGTGGTTTTTATATTAAGGATAAAAATACCAACGCTGTCCTGTTTGAAGATCCTGGAATTTACGCAAGGAATGACTCCAATGTACCGCTCAGCTTTTCTTCCACCATCACACCTGTTACCAAAGCAAATGATCCAAATACCGTTCTTTCTTACAAAATAAACTATTATGTTAGCCAACAGGACAACTCTGGGGCTAATCAGATTATTGCAGCCCGTCGTGTTTACATCATTGATCAGGAAAAGCCACTAATTACCCTTGAACCCCCCACTGATGGAACCAACAGTTTTGTCATCATTGAGGCAAACCGACAACCTACTTCAACGGATCGTTACACCGATTTACATGGAGACTCAGCCAAATTATTTTACTCCAATATTTCCCCTCCAAATGATGTAGTATCTGGAAAATATCTTTCACTTTCAGCCATTGATGCCTTGGATGGAGTCCTTACAGATGCCATTGTTCGGAATATTAAGGATGATAATGGGAGTTCAGTTGAGATTTCTTCAAATAGTGATCAAAATGCGGTCGCTGCAAATGTTTATTCCCAAATTGATGCCACAACATTGGATAAGAAGTTTACCATCGAATATACTGTGAATGACATACCCATTGATAGTTCTATTCCACCGAATACCTCAGATGTAGTCGTTCGTCATTTGATTGTCAAAGACACCAAACCACCCGTCATCGATGTCACCGAGTTAAATAGTACATTCATGATCGATTTCCTCTCTACTTCGGACCCTGATATTAATGATGGTACATCAGTCGCCACCTACCTTCTTACCGGTCTCACTGCGACCGATGCAAATGATTTTGATCAAGAGTTAGGCCGAGCGGGTGTCACCAATTCCAATGCTCTTCCAACAACTACAGACCCTGATAGTACGAATTGGGTTCTAGTAACGGATGGAAATGGTGCAGTGAGCAGTGCAACATACAATTCAAAATGGAAATTAGAGTTTACCCCAGCCTTTAGGCCTGGGGCGATTTATCCGGAAACTCGTGGTGCAAATTCAGGCTATGAAGTTAAGATAACCGTGACGGATCAATCCGGAAATATCAGCGGTGAAGTTTTGAGATACCTGCAAGTTGGAGATTTTACACCACCCACATTAACCTTGATTGGAGATTATGAGATCCATGATTTCATGCGTTTTAAATCGAATTCTAGCGTGACTACCAATCAATCGAATTATTTAGGTCTGCAGGGATATCCTGCGGGAACTTCAGGTAATGAGGGAAAAAATGCCCCTTTTCTCGATCAACCTATTTCCTCTACCAATCCAGAATACAACGCTACTGGATTTGCCGGTGGTGCCCATAGAATGATCATTGCGGATTACGATTTTGTAGAACCCGGAATCTACGCCGAGGATGCTAATGCCTATTTCGATGTGGATGATAACTATCCGGATCTTGATGGAGACGGTATCGGCGAAGGTCATGCCTTTGTTCGAGTCAGTTCAAGAGATAAAATGAATGATTGTTCGGAAGGTGCAGGGAAGATTCACATTTACAGCTTTTTCGAGAAGAATTCATATACAATGAATGACTGGCAGGAGCTGTTAGCTAGTAATGCTTATGGTTTCCCCACCCAGTTATTACCCGACTTGAATGGCACTGGATCCCCCGGTAAAATTCCAGATGTGCGGGCAGAAGATAATTCAACCGAGGGTGGACGAGGTTCTTTCTATGGATTTGATGACAATAAAACAGATTTGACCAATTTTAAAATGACCACCATTACCATAGAGTATAGGGTGATGGATGGTTGGGAAAATAAATCTGAAATCAGTACAAGAATGGTCTATATATATGAAAGTAGGCAATTTGGAGATTTTGCATTTTATGCAACTCCAGTTACGGATGCATCGGGTGCGAAATTCGAACAATTTTATGATAATGGATCCGGTGATCCTTTCTTACGTTCGAACCGCAAGGATTTGGATGGGGATGGGGTCAGTGATTTCTGGGAGATTGCACTGGGAACTGATAAAGAAGATCCTTCAGACTTTCCGGTTATGGCAAATGAAGATACTTTTAAAGCTTTGACTCAGGGCGATTTTGCTTCCGATCCGGTTGCAGAATTGAAATCTCGCCTTAGCACTCTGCATGATGCAACCCATTTAAGCGGAGTTTCTGGCTTGGGCGATTTTAATGCCACGCAAGGTTTATAGCCCGCCCTTTTCCTTCAAGGAATTAGCTGCTTCCCAATACTTTAGCCCCCATAGTTTAACGGATAAAACACTGGTTTCCTAAACCGTAGATCGAGGTTCGATTCCTCGTGGGGGCGCCATTGAGCATAAACATCCCAATGATCTTATCATGGGGGAAATATGCAGGTTGCTTGTAAATTTAGATTAAGCTATCGATTGAAATTAGATGGATGGATTAAACAATATTATATTATCGGTTCTTCCTCCTTTCCTACTTTTGGGTTTAGGAGCTTTTGCTAGGAAAGTTGGCTGGTTTAGAGCGGAGGCAGATGCTTCGTTAAGTATGATAACAATCCGAGTTTTATACCCATGTTTTATTCTCTATCATATTCTTGGTGCTCCAAACATGGCCCTTGATTTCAGGAGTTTTTTGACACCTCTTTATGGATTTTTTTCCATCTTAATTGGCTTTTTTTTATCCTGGGCAGTATCTCATATTTTCAAAATGGAAAGGGATACAGCCAAATCTTTTCGTTTTTGTTCTGGGATTTTTAACTATGGATTTATTGCTATACCAGTCGGTGAGGCACTTTTTGGGACAGAAATTGTAGTTCGAATTATCCTCTTTAATCTTGGGGTTGAAGTTGCAATTTGGACCATAGGAATCGTCGTTCTGACTTCCAATAAGTTTAGTATATCAGGAATGCTTAATCCTCCCTCCGTTGCTGTTCTCATCGCTTTATTTGTTCAAGCATTGGGAGGGAAAGAGCTTTTACCCTCTTTCGTCTGGGAAGTGGTAATGCAGGTTGGGCGTTGTTCAATTCCAATTGGTTTAATCCTGATTGGGGGTAGCTTTTATGTTTTAATGGAAGGATTCAAGTTCTCAAAAGGGCTGAAAATTGAAGGTGCTTCGATACTGGTTAGAAACTTTTTGTTTCCTTCAATTGTACTTGCTTTTGTGTACTTTTTTCCCATGCCGGGTGGAATGGAATGGATGAAGCCTGTGCTGGTCACGCAGGCAGCAATGCCTGCTGGAATATTTGCCATTGTAATTGTGGGGAATTACAAGGGCGATAAGGAGACTGCTATGCGATCAATCCTAGTAACCATGATTGCCAGTATCATAACACTGCCGATATGGTTAATGATCGGAGTAAATCTTTAACTAATCACTTCCGTCTTCGTAGTTTGATTTCGATTCCAAGGTCTCATAAATGTTGGTAACCGAACGACGGAGTTTGTTGTATTCTTCAGCGTAAATCAAAGATACGAGATAGTGTTTGAATTCTTTTCGATCGCGAATGATTTTGAGATCCAATTCCTCCATCTCCTGAGCGAACTTGATATGCATTTTGTCAATTTCACTGTCAAATTTTTTGTATTCCTTTTCAAGGTGCTGCTTAGCACGGGAAATGGCACCAATAAGATTTCGAGAGTTTCTACAGTCCTTGGATGTAAATTGATGGAATGCAACAATTCCAGAACCTAATGCTGCACCAAATGCAGTCAGTTCGAGCTCGTTCTTTTGGCTTTCTTTGGAGGCCCAGCCTTCGATTGCTTTTATAAGACGCGAAAGTGAAGCACGGGCTTCTTCCGAATCAGAAATTTGAATATCATCATCATCCATGACGAATTAGGTTAAAAATAAAGAGAAATGGGGTTTATAAGAGGGTACATTCGTAATGAATGACTCTAATCACCTTTTGTCAAATCGAATTGATCATTATCCGTATCAAATTTGCAAACTTTTTGCCTTGCAGTATTCGAAAAGGGATCGTTTTACTTTTCCACTAAGCAGTATCATTCCAAGAATATTAGGGAATGCCATACCTAGAATCATGAGATCGCTAAAGGTAAGAATATTTTTCGCGGTAATGATAGAGCCAAGAAAAGTAAAGCCCATAAAGATAATCTTGTAACTTAAGGAAGACTTATCTCCAAACAACCAAACCCAGCAACGTTCGCCATAGTATGACCAAGATATCATGGTTGAAAATGCAAACAAAAATACGGCAACGGATAAAATGTATGGGAACCAAGGAATCACGCTGCCCATAGCCGCAGAAGTTAAAGCCCCACCTTGGTCGTTAATTATGAATTGTTGGTTCGCAGGATCAAGATAGGCCCCAGTTATAATAATTACCAAAGCGGTCATACTGCAGACCACAATGGTATCTATAAAGGGTTCGAGCAAAGCAACAATTCCTTCTTCAGCTGGATGTGAAACTTTTGCCGCAGAGTGAGCAATGGCAGCTGAACCAATACCTGCTTCATTGGAAAAAACAGCTCTTTTCACTCCGATTATTAGGATTCCTAAAAAGCCACCAATACCAGCATCAAGAGTAAAAGCACTTTTAAATATTAAAGCGACAGCTGCTGGGATGTCAGAGAAATGAAAAAGTAAAATTGTAACACAGGCTAAAAGGTAAATTCCGCACATTGCTGGTACCACTCTTGATGCAACCGATGCAATGCTCTTGATGCCTCCAACAATTACCAAACCGACTAAACAGGTCATAATAAGACCATATACCCAAGGCATTGACTCCAGACTAGGAACCACGGTTTTGATTAAATCAAGGGATTGAACTACCTGAAACGCATTTCCTCCCCCAAAGGAAGCGCCTACACAGAGAATACAAAATAATCCGGCTAAAAAGCCTCCGAAATGCTTTAAGTTTAAGTCACTCAGACCATCTGAAAGGTAGTGCATAGCTCCACCCATAATCTTACCATCTTTTCTAATCTTACGATATTTCTGCCCAAGTAGGCATTCGGTAAATTTGGAAGACATTCCCAAAAAACCTACCAATATCATCCAAAAAGTAGCACCTGGGCCACCAGTTCCGATCGCGATCGCTACGCCTGCTATATTTCCCAAGCCGACTGTTGCAGATAATGCAGTCGTCAAAGCTTGGAAATGGGTAACTTCACCCTTGGCTCTATTCGATGGATTATCATGTTTTCCACGCACCAGCTCAATGGCATGACGAAAGAGACGAAGGTTTACGAATCTCATTTTTAAGGTAAAAAATAAGGCTCCTGCTAACAACCAAGCGACCACGAGAGGAAAAGATTGAAGGTCATAGGTTTCCCCCACGGCTTTTATCTTTTGCGGCAGGATAAAAGATGCCTCTAATTCATCCCGAGTTGTATACGGCAATTCGATTAAGTGCTCCTCCGACTTTTGATACCTTTGACCTTTAAATTTTATCGATTGAATTGATAATTTACTTTTACCCTTTGCAACAACTGGTGTGTACAAACCTCGAGCGTAATTCTTGCCGGTTAAATTTTTGATATTCTCGCTAGAAAATTCGAAGACGGGAGATATGTTAATCTTGTGTTCTGTACCAGGAATTTCCCAAAAAAGAAATGAGACTAATGGTTGGACTGCATATTTTCCAAAAAAAGAATCAATCTGTTTTTGCCAGTCATTCGAATCCTCTTCTGCTTGGGCAGAGAATGAGAGAAGGAATGACAGTATGATAGCAATGGTGGGAAACAATCTTGAACTCATATTTAGCTTAGTGACAAATTTGAAGTAAAATTAGATTGTGAATTCATTTTAAGGAGTGCAAGGGTTAAGATATACAAATGTAATAGCTTAGATTGATAAATGGGTATTCTTGAAAAATATATGCTGGTACAATGGGGGAAATGGTTTGGTCTATCTTCTTTTTTCCTCTTAACGATTCTTTTGCTTCAGCTAATAAGCGAAAGTTCCGACCAGTTCTTATCCGATGATTTGAGTGCAATCTTTTCTTGGCTCTCTCTTCGTTGCCTAGCTTTTATTCCTTGGATTTTGCCAATCGCGTGTTTTTCCGCGACCTTGTTAACCGTATCTTTCCTAATGATCAAAGGAGAAATGACTGGAATACTTTCTTGTTCTTTTTCTGTGATCTATTGCTTTAGATCTATTTTTATATTGGGCTTTTTGATATCAATTGTAGCTTGGCTCTCGATGATTTATTATCATGATTTTAAACAAAGGCTAGCATTTGAATCTACTGAACTTTCCCAGGAATCGCATTTTCAAATGAAAATAGATACAAAGCGATTATGGTATTTTTCCAGATTTAATCTGGAAAGAAAAAGAGGAGAAAATGTACATTTATATGCTTATGATTCGCAAGGAAATGATAGCTATAGAGTTAGGGCCAAAAAAGCGTACTGGGATGCCCAAAATCATTGGGTTTTTGAGAATGGGCAATTCATGGGCTTTGCTTCGAATGAGGGCCTTCCCATCATGGATTCGAATTCCCGAAAGATCGTGTGGGATACAGATTCCAAAAGGTCTTCCTCTGACTCCGGTAAGATTTCTCCTAGTTTCTGCAAAAAGTTTGATTCTTTAGTTTTTTCTTCCGGAATGGATGACCCTGAGGTTCCGATGCTCCTTTCAAAGCGTGCAAATATACTTTCTTTTTTTGAGCTGATTAAGGTTATCAAAACTTATTCGGATACAAGCTCAGCAGATATTTTTCCATATCGCTATCGCCTATATCAATTGATCTGGAATTCACTCGGGTGCCTGTTATCAATCTTTTGCGGTTTGATGCTTGTAATCAGTAATAAAAATCAAAAGTTGGGCCAAATTATCGGAATGAGCACGGTTGGGATTTTACTATTTTACGCATTCCGAACGGTTTTTGATTCTCTCGGAGAAAATGGAATTTTACCTGCAAGTTTTTGTGCGGGATCTCCCTATTTAGGGATTCTTTTGATTTCTATCTTTTACTACCATTTTTCAAATTCTAAGGATTCTTTTTGGTCCGCTGTAAAAGCTTAGTTTGTCACTTCCCTAAGTTGAATACTTTCCACTACTTTATCGTGAGCAAAAACATTTGTGACCGTAACGAGATGATCTCCGTGATGAACCCATCCCTCTTCCACAAGTTTTTTAATCGCCACTTGAATAGTTATTTCTGGATCATTGGAAAAATCGATTAGGAAAGGTTCAACCCCCCAGATCAATCGAAGCCGACGATGAAGTCCATCAACATCAGTAAATGCAAAAAGAGGAGCTCCGTTGGGTCGAAGAGCACCCAGCTTGGCAGCGAGATCACCGCTACGGGTAAAAACGAGTACTGCAGAATTCTCCATTTTCATCGCAAGCATGGCAGCGGAGCGTAACATTTTTGCTTTTGGACGGAAAAGCTTCAATTCTTCGGTTAAACCTGGTTGAATTTCTTCTTCTAAGCGGGAAGAAATCCGGTTAAGCATTTGTACGCATTCAATCGGATATTTACCGGTGGTGGTTTCTCCACTCAACATGATGCAGTCTGCGCCCTCATTGACCGCATTCGCCACATCACTGACTTCAGCACGAGTCGGTACTGGAGATTCAATCATCGACTCAAGCATGTGAGTTGCAATGATTACTGGTTTGCCACCTGCGAGGCAGGATCCGACTGCTTTTCTTTGAATAATGGGCAAATCTTCAAATGCACACTCGATTCCAAGATCTCCTCGAGCAACCATTAAGGCATCGGAAGCTTTGATGATCTCTTCAATATTTTGAACGCCTTTTTGATCTTCGATCTTGGCGATGATTTGAGCGTCAGAACCGTTTTCGCGTAGGAAACTACGAAATAAGTCTATGGAGTCTGCATCTCGTGTAAAAGATAGGGCAAAGTAATCATGCGTGCATTCGATTCCTACTAAAGAATCTTTTCTGTCTTTTTCAGTTAGGGAAGGTAGTCCAGTTTCTATACCTGGCAAATTTACATGCCTGCGGCTTTTTAGAGTCGCGTCTTGTTTGACTTGGCAACGAATTTTTTGGGGTGAGGAATCAAGAACTAAAAGTGGAATCAAGCCGTTGTCTAGTAATATGGTGTTTCCAGATTTGATGTGTTCGGGCAACCTGTCATAATTGACTTCTATTTGCCAAATTTCCTCAGTAATGGGAGGGCTTGGTTGAGCTTCAAAAATAAGATCTAGCAAATCATCTTTTTTTAAATTTACTTCGTTATGGAGATAACCTGTACGAATCTCAGGGCCTTTTACATCCATCATGATCGCGGGTTCTCGATTGAGTTCGGTACCAACATCTCGAATTCTCTGGCTTATTGCCTTTACCCAATCATGATCTGCGTGTGCCATGTTGATTCGAAATACATCAACATGAGATTCGATAAGCTTTTTAAGCATTTCTCTGGACTCCGTTGCAGGACCGATGGTTGCAATAACCTTTGTGTGACGAGGTAAACTTCTCATATTGGGATAGATGCTGAATTATTAGGATCTACAATAAAGGTATTAAATCGATTGCCTTGCCCGGGCAATTTTCCAAATTGTTCTCGGACGGTTTCTACATCATTACAATCCTTGCTTAGATGCATCAAAAAAACTTTATCCCAATTGGAATCCGTAAAGGATTCCAGTAATTCGTAGGTTGTTTGATTGGATAAGTGACCATGCCGCCCTCTAATTCTTTGCTTTAAGCTCCAGGGTCGTTTCGTGTCTTCTTCCAACATTCGTGGGCAATAATTGGACTCAATAACTAAAATTTTTGCTTCTTTGATTCGTTCCCGAACCAAGGAGGGAACAAAGCCCAAATCTGTAACCCAAGCCAAGCTATAATACGGGTTAAAAAGGTCATCACCACCCCATTCAAAGAAAAAACCAACGGGGTCATATGCATCGTGTGGAACGCTGAATGGATGAATTTTCAGATTTCTGAAAACAAATTTTGTACCGGTCTCAAAAACTTTCCAATTTGGTCTACGCGATAATTTTGGTTGTACGGCATTGATTGTATCTCGGTTAGCATAAATAGGCAGGTTGGCGTACTTCGAAAGACCTTTGATTCCAACGCTATGATCATTGTGTTCGTGGGTTAAGAAAACCGCATCAATTTTTTCAATTTCAATTTCTTCTTTTTTTAGAAGAGTTTGAATCCTTTTACAGGATAACCCAGCGTCAATTAAAACAGTGAGTTCCCCTATGCTAAGAATTGCGGAATTGCCAGAGCTACTAGATCCAAGTATTTTAAAAAAAATGTCCACCGGTAAATCAAAGTCTGAGGTACACCGCTTTTAAGCCAATCAAAAAAAGCAAAATCTAAAAAAGACTTGATGAATTAAAGTAAACTTTCTCTCTTTTGGGAAATTCCCCTCCCTTATTCTTTAAATTTTACTAATATGGAATACGAAATATTTGATGTAGTTAATCTTCGCGATGAAGTAATGTATCAAGAAAGGAGGTCCGTTGTTCACGAAAAAGGGTTGTTCCATAGGGCGGTTCATATTTTTGCCAGATCAAAAAACGGAATGTGGATCTTGCAAAAGAGATCCGCTTCGAAGGATATAGATCCTCTACTCTGGACAAGTAGTTGCTCTGGTCACGTCGATGCGGGAGAAGATTACCTCAATGCTGTAGTGAGAGAATGTGAAGAAGAGCTTGGGGTTAGTCTTTTAACCGATCGGTTTTTGGAATTACTACAGATCAGCCCTTGCCATGAAACTGGAAATGAATTTGTTCGAGTTTTCGCTCTCAAAGATTTGATTTCTCCCAAAAATAATCCCGAAGAAATCGAAGCTCTGGAAACATATTCATTACCTGAAATCGAGAAGGAAATCGAGTGTAGTACTCAGCATTTTAGTCTCTCCTTTATTCATATATTCAAATTGATAAAGAGACATCTCCAGAGGCTCACATGAGTTCCAGCTGTCCACCTTCGGGATTTGAGCCTGAAGCCATGCCTGTTACCTCCCAACCCCTTTCTGTCAACATTCTACCCTGAGGTGTTCTCTTTAGGTAGCCTTCTTGAATAAGAAATGGCTCATGTACTTCCTCTAAGGTATGTTCTTCTTCATTTACTCCAACTGCGATAGTACCGAGGCCAACCGGGCCACCTTTGTAGTTTATCGCAATCATGGAAAGGATTCTTTTATCCATTTCATCAAGTCCTCTACCATCAATTTCGAGAAGTTCGAGTGCGGATGCAGCAGTCTTTCTGCTTATTCGCCCATCTCCTCTTTGTTCTGAATAGTCCCGAGTAAAATGAATGAGATTATTTGCAATACGGGGTGTACCTCTTGCTCGAGTAGCAATTTCTTCCGCTCCTTCCTGATCGATACTGCAATTAAGAAGATCACAACTTCTTAGCACAATCTTGGCTAGGTCTTTTTTGTCATAATAATCGAGTCTAGTTTGGAGAGTAAACCGACTTCTCATCGGAGCCGTTAACAAGCCCACTCTAGTAGTGGCTCCTACGAGGGTGAACCTTGGAATTTCTAGTCGTACGCTTCTGGCGTTCGGTCCCTGATCAATCATGATGTCGATTCGATAGTCCTCCATCGCAGAATAAAGATATTCTTCAACCGTTTTGGGGATCCGATGAATTTCATCAATAAATAGAATTTCACCTTCTTGCAAGTTGGTCAATAATCCCGCGAGGTCACCGGGTTTATCGATCACCGGACCGGAAGTAATTCTCACCTCTCTATTCAGTTCATGGGCGATGATGTGAGCAAGAGTTGTTTTGCCGAGGCCAGGGGGACCGCAAAGTAATATGTGCTTGAGGGGTTCCTCCCGTTTAACCGCTGCTCCAACCATTACCTGCAACCTTTCTAGGGTTTTACGCTGGCCGGTGAAATCTGCAAAAGTAGGAGGTCGAAGAGCCGCATCGATTTCACCAGCATTTCGAAGTGCCTGCTCTCCCAATTCTGCTCCTTTTGAAATATCTTCACTCATAATTTCTTTGTTTTATTCGAAGAAAGGGGTGAAAGATTTTGGGAGAGCATTTTCTGGCAATCTTTCGACCTCAGCTCCGAGTGCTTGAAGTTTTTTATCAAATTTGTCATATCCACGATCAAGATGGTAAATTCGTTGAACCCAAGTTTCATCTTTGGCAGTTAGACCAGCAAGAATTAATGCAGCGCTTGCTCTCAGGTCTGATGCCATAACTGGAGCACCAGTTAACCTTTTACCACCCTGTACAACTGCACTTGGGCCTTCCAAAGATATTTCAGCCCCCATTCTAAGAAGCTCGGGAACATGCATGAATCTACTTGGATATACTCTTTCAGTCAAAATACTAAGTCCGGGAGCTATACAGGCAAGAGCTGTCATTTGTGCTTGAAGATCGGTTGGGAACCCAGGATAGGGCAGGGTAATCACTTCAAAAGGATTTAATCCCTTAGGGCTTACTTTGATCAAAAGGTTGTTTTTTGCTTGATTGGATAATTCGATCCCGCACTCTTGCATTACATTAGCAAAAGCCCCAAGATGCTCGGTCTGGCATCCTTTAATTAAAATTTCTCCATTAGTAATTCCTGCGGCAATTGCGTAAGTTGCAGTTTCAATGCGGTCTGGAATCACATGATGACGACATCCATGCAATCGATCCACGCCTTCAATCGAGAGACGGTGTGAACCAATACCCGATATTTGTGCACCCATTTTAAGAAGCATTTCACAAAGATCTACAATTTCCGGTTCGCATGCTGAGCCCTCGATGGTAGTAATGCCAGAGGCTAGGCATGCAGCCATGATCGCATTTGCTGTTCCAGTAACCGAACTTCCATGACGTCCACCCAAGAAAAGGTTGCCACCCCTTAAATTACTAGCATCAATTCTTACAATACCTCCCTTTAATTCGACTTGAGCTGAAAGTCCTTCAAGAGCTCTAATATGCAAATCTATTGGACGGTTTCCAATCACACAGCCACCAGGCATTGGGATCTCAGCTCTTCCCAAACGAGCAGCCAACGGACCTAATAGGCAAATAGATGCCCGCATTTTCCGAACGAGTTCATAGGGAGCATAATGTACAATCGCTCTCGGATTTATCCTCCAGCTGTGGCTATCCAGCTTTTCGACTTCAGCTCCTAAATCGCGGATGATTTCAGCCATGAACTGAATGTCACTGAGCTCAGGTACATTCTCTAAAATACTCTCCTCTTCGCTTAACAGACAAGCAGCAAAGAGAGGAAGAGATGAATTTTTGGAACCGCTGGCGGTTACCGTACCAATTAGTTGGTTGCCGCCAGAGATTCTAAAAACATCCATCTCTTTAAAGGATGGCTATTTAAAGAATACCCAAGGCTTAAGCCCCGAAAAGTTTAGAAAGGAATTTTGAAACTCCAGACTTTTCAACCTGCTTACCCTTTTTATTAGTGGGTGATTTTTTTGGAGGGCCCGGGTGGCTCGCGAAACTCTTAGGCTTTGAATTTTTAGGGGATTGTGAACGAGTTCCATCCTTTCTTTTTCGTTCTCTATTTGGGGAATCTTTATCGTTTTGTCCTCTCCGGTTGTTACTCTTCCCACCCTTTTGGAATTTCTTTTCATCTCTATCGCTGGGCCCACGACTCGGTCTTCGCTCCCGATTGGATTCTTGTTGTCTGGGCGGTCGGTTTTGAGAAGTCTTCTTTGCGGCTTCGTCGTTTAGGTCGTCTTTAAGTAATTCGTCGGAAGAAAGAGATACTTCACCAATGGGTGTCTGGGATACCATTGAGGATGAGTTTTGCGACTCCAAGGGTTTTTCATTTGCTCGATACCATCGAGAACGGATTCTAGATTTCATTACCATGGGCTTTTTTGAATATTCTAGAGCGGTAAGCTCTGGAATCGGGAAAGATGTTTAGATTTAAGGTTACAGAACAAATCACAAAAGATTAATCCTTCATAATTTCAAATAACCAAGCAATCATTCATTTCTAATTCGCACAAGTTTAAATGAATCTTTGCCTAAAGATTTCAAAACTCTTGCAATGTCTTGTTCTATAGTGCTTAAAAAATGGAATGGATAAGCTAGAAAATATCTTCGACTTGCAAGAGCAGTTAAACACCCGGATTGGAGTGGAAATGAAATCGATGACTGACGAAGAACGGATCAAATGGATCTTGAATTATATTCGGGCCATGCAACAAGAGCTCGCGGAGCTAACTGATTCAGTTCCATGGAAATGGTGGGCGAAATATCAAGATTTCGACAAGCAGAATGCGAAAGTTGAGATTGTAGATTTATTTCACTTCTTAATTTCCATGGCACAAGTCATGGGAATGAGTGCCACGGATGTCCATGAAGCTTATCTAAAGAAGAACAAAGTGAACCACAACAGGCAGGAAAGTGGATACAAGGAGAAAGACGAGAACGATTCTCGTCATATTTGATGGGAATAGATTTAAATTCCTGAAATTAGAGCGGAACAACGGGACTTCTTCCTCGAAATTTTGTTCCCGTGAGCCATATTTCTTTTACCAGATTTCTCTAATGCAGAAATAAATGATGCTGCATGACTAATCGCATCATCCTTATTTTTATCTTCAACTGAAGACAGAAACCTTTTTTCTAAAGTCTTAAGCCTACTGGAAATCGCACGATTTTGTGCGTATCGAGTCTTGTTTTTTCGAATATTTTTGAGGGCAGATCTTGAATTGGCCATTCCCTTAAAAAAAAGGATTTAATGGCTTCGGTCAATTTCATTTTAGCATTTCTATAAGGCACAAAAAGATTTCGAGAAGGCGTAAGCCGGATTCTGTTGTCTATGCTATAGACCGTCATTCATTTATCTATCCCTAACGGAATTCCTCTTACGAGGATGCGACGTACCCGAAACCAAAGAGCGGGCCGCTCGGTTTCCTATTTCGTCTTGCATCGGATTGGGTTTACAAGGCTCACAAAGTTGCCTTTGTGACGGTGGGCTCTTACCCCACCATTTCACCCTTACCTTCCAAGGAAGGCGGTTTATTTTCTGTTGCACTGGCCGTAAGCTTACATTTATGCAAGCCTCCCCCATTTTCACAGGGAATCCTGCCCTTTGATGTCCGGACTTTCCTCTATTCATATTAAATATGAACAGCGAATGACCGCTTCTCGAAAAATTAAAAGTCATCTTTTTCAATCTGTTAGCAATCGAAAGAAAAATAAAATGATTGCTTGGATATGCTGTAACTTGAGGTCATCTTTCTGCATATACAATTCGACCGCATTGATCACACTGGGTGATCTTTCTTTCAACTAAAATGGAAGAGACCACATCATTCGACACACGAAGATTACAACCACTACACCTTTGATCTTCCACTGGTGCCATGTAGGGAGGTTTTGAAATTACGGTTTTAGTCCTGTCGTAATGACTTAAGAACTGGGGCTCAACTTGCTTTCTTGCGTCTTCAATTTCACTTTCAAGAGTTTTAATATCTTTTTGAACTTCTTCACTCCGCTGTTCCATTGAAGATAACTTCTTTTCAAGCTCCTGAATCTTTAAAGTAATTTTATTTTCTGCGATTTCCGCAGTATTTCTGGCATCATCAATTCTCATCAGGACATCTAATTGTTCATCTTCAAGCAGAGACTGATTTTTCAGAGAAGAATTTATTTCATTTTGTAATGCCGAATACTCTTCATTCTTCTTAACCTCTAGTTGCTGCCTCTTGAGTCGATTGACCTGGTCGGAAATTGAAATAATTTCGCTTTCAAGAGAATTATTTTTTGTTTCTAACTCACGCCACTCGTTGAGCGCGATTTCAATAGATAATTTTTCTTTTCCTATTTGCTCCCGGACTCTATTTTGGTCAAGCGGGTTTAGTTCCAGCTCCATTTTTAATTTGTAGAATCTTCGATCTCTGCCGTGGAGAAGAAGTAAGTTTTGAAATTCTGGCTGACTAGAAAGCATTTTGATAATGATTGATCATGATAGCTAGACTGACAATGACATATTAATCTGCATTATCAACTTCTTACATTAGATGTTATTTGTATTCTTTTTCCGATTGCCACAAGTAATCAGTAAACTTTTGCTAAGCATATGTCAGATGAAGTAACCAAACGAGTCCAAGATGCTATCTTCGCTTTTTCAATCGGGGATGATGATCAAGCAGAAAAGATTCTAAAGCAAGTGGTTGCTGAAGAAAAAAGTTCAATAGAGGCATACCGAGCATTATCTGAAATTTCTCTTTCTTTAGGAAAACTGGATCAAGCAGAAGAATCTTGCCGTAATGCTCTCCTTATTGATCCTGATGATTTGACTGCAGTGGTGAGTCTTGCCCGGATATTAGTTAAAAAAGGAGATAAAGAGGGGGCGGAGTCGGCAAGTGCAAAAGCAAGATTGCTTGGATGGAAGGAAGAACTTGCCGAGGAGTAAACGAATTAGTAGTTATAAAAGTTAAATGAAATTCTCATTCTAACGATCTATTTTTGAATCTTATGTCAAAACACAAAAACAGCCTCGAATTTGAAAAGCCTCTTCTTGAACTTGAAAAGCAACTCGAGGATTTAATGACCTCATCCAAAAATTCAGACTTGGATTTTTCAGATGAAATCCGAGCAATTGAAAGTAAGATCGAATTAACAAAGAGGGAGGTGTACGCGGATCTTTCTCCATGGCAGAAGGTGCAATTATCCCGTCATCCAAACCGCCCATACACCAACGATTACATTGAACGAATTTTCACCAGCTTTGAACCTCTACATGGAGATCGATTGTATAGAGAGGATGCCGCTGTTATTGGTGGACCTGCTGAATTGGATGGGAAAAAAGTTATGATCCTAGGTCAGCAGAAAGGTAGAAATACCGAAGAAAACCTGAATCGTAATTTCGGTTGCCCTAATCCAGAAGGTTACCGCAAGGCTTTGAGACTAATGAAAATGGCGGAACGCTTTGCTTTGCCTATCATATCAATTATTGATACGCCTGGTGCTTTTCCGGGAATCGGAGCGGAAGAAAGGCATGTTGCCGAGGCTATCGCAGTGAATTTGAAAGAAATGGCGGCTTTAGATGTTCCTATCATTGCTCTTGTCATTGGAGAAGGGGGTTCTGGAGGAGCCTTGGGAGTTGCAGTGGCAGATCGAGTTCTTATTTTAGAAAATGCTTATTACTCGGTCATCTCCCCAGAGGGATGTGCGGCAATTCTTTGGAAAGATCGTGCTTTTGCTTCGGATGCAGCCCAGGCATTGAAATTAGATGCTAATGAATTACTTAAACTTGGGATTGTCGATGCAGTTTTGCCCGAGCCAACTGGGGGTGCACACCGAAACTGGGATCAAATGGCAACCGTCATAAAATCTTCACTCAATTCAGAAATTGCAGCATTGGAGAAAGAGGGGGATTTGTGCTCTGGTCGTTATAAAAAATACCGAGTCATGGGCGAATTTCTAACAACCTAGTTTTTGAAAAAAAACTCAGTTTCGAGGTGGGACTTGGTCGTTTTGGTCGATCACACCGATAATATCGTTTCGCAAACGTAGTCTCATTCTCTGAGTCGATTCAATTTGATCTATAAGACGGTTGTTGTCCTGATTGAGCAATGAAAGTTGTCGGTTGTACTCTTGCTCTTTAGATTTCGATGAAGTGAGTTCCTGCCCTAATCTGTAGTTTTCATTTTCTAAACTTGTTAATCTCGATTTCAACATTTGTTCCTGTCCTGCTATCTGAGCAATTTGCGACTGTAGTCTTTCGGCTTCTAGAGCGAGTGCTTCATATTCCCGGGTGCCAAATTGATTAAGTCGCTCGACCTCAGCTTTTAGTTTTGAATTACTCATTTCAATGGAGGCAAGGTTTTCATTTAAAACCCTCTCATTACCAACGGCTTGGTTTAATTGGATTTCCAATTGCCTAGATTTATCTTTATAAAAAGAGGCTTCATTTTTTTGAGAACTAGCTTCATCAAGAAGAGATTTATTCTGGGCATCAATTTCTCGGAGTTTCCCGATTAGTCCTTTTTCATTAGTATTCATATTAATAAGTTCGGACCTCATGAGATCAATTGCATCTTGGAGTGCAACATTTTCGGACTCTAAGGAGTTGGCTTTTGATTGAAGTAAGTCATTTGCATCACGAAGACCGAGAAGCTGATCGGAAATTCTAGATTCTTCAATTCCAATCGCAGTTAATTCTGAGCGAAGAGCAGAAAGCTCTCCTCTCATTGCATTTTCTGAAAGTCTTAAGTTTTCGTTAGCTCTATTAAGGTCCTGGACTTCACGCTTCAGATCTGAATTAAGAACATTGAAGCTGTCGGCTTGCTCTTCTTTTCTGGAAACTTCAAATTTCATGTCGTTTGCAATTTGCCTTAATGTTTGAATTTCTGCTCTAAGTGCGTCCAACTCAATATTCATCGATCTCATTTTTTCATCTTTCGAATTATTTTCAGATTTGAGCATGGAATAACGATCGTTTAGCAGAGTTTCAGTTCCGCTTAGACGTGTAACCTCGTTTCTGGTCGTATCAAGCTCATCGAGTGCGTCACTCAGTTTGATTTCACTTTCTTTAAGCTGACCTTCTTTACTCTTTAAAAGTGCTTCGGAATCAGCAAGTCTAGCCCTTTGCGAGTCTTTATCCAAGCTTAGGTTTGAGATGGTCTGATTAAGAGCAGTATTTTCCTTGTTAAGCCTGTCATTAAGGGCTTCGAGTCTTTTATTAGTAGCAGAAAGTTCATTGTTTTCTTCAGTCAAATCATTCGCTTTTCTTTGCATTGTAGATTTGCTTAATTCCAATCCTCTAATTTTTGAGTAAATACCTTTATTTTCGGAATCAGCATTTTTATGAGCGGCTTCTAGTTTTCTGTTCTCGGCAGACAATTCTTTGTTTCTCTGAAGAATTTCTTTTTCATCTGCTTTTAACTCCTGAAGTTGTCGGCGAAGCCTTGCATTTGTATCATCAAGGTATTGGTTGCTCGTATTTGTTCTTAGCTCCTCTTGTTTGATACGATTGAGTTGGGTTTCAAGTACTGACGCCTTTGCTAAAGCCTCGTTCAATTTCATTTGAATTCTAGGATCTGCAGTCTCAATAACTTCGGAAGCCTGGGTCCTGTCGGATATGATGACCCGAGTTTTCTCTATCAACGCATTATGTTTAGCCACAAGCTGATTGTATTGCTCGACCAGATATTCTGGATCACGAAGTTGTTGATCCGTTTGACCATACAAGATAGGAATGCCAGTGCACAAAAAGCAGAGTAGTGGTAATGATTTTGTCATGATTGAACTGATACAATATTATTTTTTCATCATTGTCCTCTTAAAACAAGAAGAAACTTTTAGGACGAACTATTTTAGCCTGATGATGCTCTCAATAAACGGTCATTAATGGCAATTGCCAAGTTCTCTTGACCTTCAATTTTATGCATAATGATTCTTTTTTTGTTCATGGAATCAGCGATTTGCAAGGTATGGTAGAGGTTCTTTGCTATTTCATTAAGTTTCCCACTTTTCGAAAGTAATAGGGTGGCAAAATGATAACTGCTGAAGTTCTCTTCCTCCTCCAAATTGGAACAAATGATTAAATCAAGATTAGGATCCAAGTTTTCAATGGATAATTCATCCAAGTTTTCCTTTAAAATAATTGGGGTTCTTGGGGAGTAGTGTTTTGTCCCCATCCCAGGGCTTTTTAACGAATTAGAACTATTTTCCTGATCTGCGAAGGCTTCTATAACTTTACAATTCAAGCATTGCTCAATTTCTTTTTTTGAAATGGGCCCAGGGCGCAAGATTTGAGGAAGATCTGAGTCTAGATCCAGAACGGTGGATTCTAAACCATGTTCACATGTTCCACCATTTAAAATAGGTGGGCAATCTTTTCCAAAATTGTGTAATACATGACCTGCGGTAGTTGGACTGACTTTGTTGGAGCGATTTGCACTTGGTGCAGCTATGGGTGCATTTACTTTTTTCAGAACTTCCCTGAATGACTTGTGGTCAGGTGCTCTGACTGCAACCGTTGACAACCCAGCACATGTATTAAAGGGAATTATTGGCTTTTTGGGCAGTACAATTGTAAGGGGTCCGGGCCAAAAAGCGTCTAGGATTTTAAGAGCAAAAGGATTGATTTTTGCAACCAACTCGCACATTTTAACATCAAGTACATGGACGATAAGAGGGTTGGTAGGTGGTCTGCCTTTGAGAGAAAATATTTTCCCGACTGCTTCTTCATCTAAGGCGAGAGCGGCAAGACCATACACAGTCTCGGTTGGTAAGACCGCTAGATTGCCAGACGATATTGCCCTGACACAGCTATCAAGCTCAGAAAAATTGAAATTTGCAGGATTCTTACCCAGATTAAAGCGAGAGCTGCATGTGCCTTGATTTCTTTATAAGTTTGGAAATCTTTCTTTGCTGCATGGGAGTGAGCCCAGTGTATTTTCTTAGAAGAATTTTACCAGTATCGGTTGTGTATTTAGCTAAGGCTTCTTTATCAAGGAAGGTATAATTTTCTGGGTTTCTACTTTTTGCAGGGGTATTTTCTTCTGAGGACATTTTTCTTTTTTAGTAAATTTAAATTTAAAGGGCAATCCAAAAAATGAGAGGGCAAAACATATTTGACGACTTCAATACTTTTTCATATAAGTCAGAAACATGAAAGTAGTATCTTCCATTAAAACCCTCAAGAATCGTCATCCAGATTGCCAAGTTGTTCGCCGACGCGGACGCTTGTATGTTATCAACAAAACCAATCCACGATTTAAAGCCAGACAAGGATAATAACTGTGAAGAAAGATATCCATCCTAAACTTAATGAAGTTTGTTTCGTAGATGTTTCAACCGGAAGAAAGTTCCTTACCAAATCAACCGCTAGCTCGAAGAAGTCAGAAAATGTTGATGGTTCAGATTACCATGTACTGGTAAGGGATGTTACCATGGATTCTCATCCTGCTTACACTGGCGAAAAAAGATTTGTTGACACAGCTGGTCGAGTAGAGAAATTCCAGAGCAAGTTTTCTCGCAAGAGATAATTTTTTTTCTTTTCGAGTTTTCTCACTCTTCATTTGATCTTCTTGCCATACAAGCTAGAAGAGCTTTTGTTATTGAATGGTTGTTCAAGCAATAATTTCATTACTTATCTTGCTCTCCATCTTTGTATGCAATGCGATTACTGACGATTTAGTAACCATAGGGTCGGGATCCTTTTACATGGGCCAAGAAGGAATCCAAGAAGATGAAGAGCCTTTACATAGCGTTTCCCTGGAAGCTTTTGAGATCGATCGTTTCGAAACTTCGATCGGTGATTGGTATTTAATTTCAGATTGGGCACATGAAAATGGTTATGATTTTAGCGACTCATCCAATTCACCTTGGGGTCGGCCATATTGGTATTTTCAAAGCACTAACGAGGATTTTCCGATGAACAGAGTTAATTGGTATGACGCCATAAAGTGGTGCAATGCAAAATCTGAATTTATGGGTCGCTCAGTTGCTTATTATACCGATAAATACAAAAACACCGTTTATCGTACCGGAGAAATTGATTTACAGAACTCGATGGTCGATTGGAAGGCCGCAGGATATCGTCTGCCCACCGAAGAAGAATGGGAAAAAGCTGCCAGAGGTGGTTTACATAATAAGAATTATCCTTGGGGTAGTTACATAGACGGCGCAAAAGCAAATTACAAGTTGAGTGGTGATCCATTTGATGACGGAAGCTCACCAGTGGGTTATTATAATTCGAATCAAATCATCATTGCTGCAGATTTGAGCTTGGATGGGGAAAAAATTTTTCCTATGGATCAGGCAAATGGATTTGGTCTTTATGATGTAATTGGAAATGTCAGTGAATGGTGCTGGGACTGGTTCGATGAAAGTTGGTATACCAGAAAAAATAGAACTAATACATTTGCGGGACCATCTTACTCGGATGTGAGTGTAGAAGACAAAATGAGGGTACACCGAGGGGGAGGCTACAAAGACGGTCCGGGGAAGGAAGAAGGAAAGCCCTTGAGGTTGGCCTTCAGAGACGTTGAATATCCATACAACTCGCGGAGGTCTATTGGTTTCCGGTGTGTTCGAGCATTGACCAAAGAAGAATTGTGGCTCGGATCCACAGAAGTAGGATCTAACTCCCAACACTGGTTCTATTTGGACTGGTTCGGCTATTATTATAAACCTAGCAATGATTGGATCTTTCACCCTGATTTAGGATGGGTATATCCGACGGGTAAGGGTTCTTATGACAATTGGATCTATTTTCCCAAGTGTGGATGGATGTGGACCGCACGTTTCGCCTTCCCATATTTTTTAAATGATGAAAGGAATGCATGGTATTTGCTTCAACAAAATAAAAAAGAGTATGGTTGGTTTTTACAAGATGAGGATGGAAGCCTAGAAAGATGGGGTAGAGTCTTCTCTCGTTAATTTAGGAATCAAAATATTTTTAATTAATAAAATATTTTAGATTAAACTTGACCGAATTGGAAGAAACCTATTTTTTGGAATCCTTTCCCTCAAATTGGAGGGTTGTTCTTTGAAAGTTATTTTGTGTGATCTATTTTAGATGGGTCACCGGTCAATTTTTTTTGATAAATATTGAGTACTAATACTCAAGCCTGTGCATTAATTTGCACGACTCTCATTTGGAGAGTTTGATCCTGGCTCAGAGTGAACGCTGGCGGCATGGTTAAGACATGCAAGTCGAACGAGAAGCTTATCTTCGGATTTGTGGAAAGTGGCGAACGGGTGCGTAACACGTGAGCAACCTGCCCTAAAGTACAGAACAGCCCGTCGAAAGATGGATTAATGCTGTATGTGGCCTTTTATCGCATGGTAAAATGGCTAAAGCTTGTAATGGCGCTTTAGGATGGGCTCGCGGCCTATCAGCTTGTTGGTGAGGTAAAAGCTCACCAAGGCTAAGACGGGTAGCTGTTCTGAGAGGATGATCAGCCACACCGGGACTGAGACACGGCCCGGACACCTACGGGTGGCAGCAGTTTCGAATCATTCACAATGGGCGAAAGCCTGATGGTGCAATGCCGCGTGGAGGATGAAGGCCTTAGGGTCGTAAACTCCTGTCATTAGGGAGCAACAAGCAGGTTCATAGCCTGCCCTGAGTTAACCTAAAGAGGAAGAGGTGGCTAACTCCGTGCCAGCAGCCGCGGTAATACGGAGACCTCGAGCGTTACTCGGATTCACTGGGCGTAAAGGGTGAGTAGGCGGCCAAGTATGTCGGGTGTGAAATCCCGGGGCTTAACCCCGG
>Ga0213863_10000286_pt1 | contig 40053 bp, 39 predicted proteins | sample PICome_8_FD_160128 | JGI IMG/M metagenome (GOLD analysis project Ga0213863, IMG submission 160128) | Coastal seawater microbial communities near Pivers Island, North Carolina, United States - PICO497 | ecosystem: Environmental > Aquatic > Marine > Coastal | place: USA: North Carolina... | reverse complement strand
TTTTTGTATCAACAAGAATAGGTTTCATTCCAGCAAGAGCCACTTTTTGATGTGAATCAGCGATATTTTGCCTAGCATTTGCACGCGCAACTCTATTTTGTTCTCTTAATTCTGTGACCAAAAAATACACCGTGACCAAGACTGTAAATGGTCCAAGGGTCTGAAGAATGATAATAATGGTTTCAAAATTCATGAGTTAAAAGAATCTATAGATATATGTTAATATAGATTTTTTTTGTGAGTCGGTAAAGGTGCTTATCGAGATAAATAATATTTCTTAAGGTTCTTATAAAGAATTAACTTAAACATTAATATAGGTTAACAGAAAACTTTTTATCAGCGAGTCCCCAGGGTATTTTGATCATGTAATCTATTCATTAAAGTCGTTGCAAATAGATAGCTTGCAAAATAAACTCTTTAAGATGCAAGCCTGAAACTCAAACCTGCAACTTAAAAAAGAAGATATAATGAAAGTGATACTTAATTTAATCAAAAGTAGTAGCTAATACCAAATCCAGTTGCTTCACCACTTGAGCTAAATTTAAATTTATATTTTTCTCCAGCATAACTAATACCTAATGCCGTAGCAGATTTATTTTTATAATCTCCATATCCAACTGATGCTCTCCACCCAGAAGATGCATATGCAACATTTGAAATAGCTGTTACCTCGGCTAATCCTTCATTCATATTTTCTGTCAGGGCAATAAAATTTCTGTTGGTGTTCTCTTGAAAAGATGTAAAAGATGATGCCAAAGACTGAATACCTGCTACATTAATTCCAATCAAAGCTGATAGAGCCGCTGTATTGGTAGCAATCAAACCTGTATTTGCAGCTATATCAGTTTTATTAGTTGCGATACCAGTGGTGTTGGTTGCAATATTTGCTTTATTGGTAGCTATTCCAGTGGTGTTGGTGGCTGCGCTAGTGGTGTTGGTTGCAGCTGCCTGAAGATTAGCTTCAATCGCGCCGGCTACATCACTAAAGCCAACATCTCCATTAAATACGGATAATATATCCGTGTTTACTGTACCCGTAAAGCTATGGGTATCGCCTAAATATGATATGAAGCTACTTGCATCAGAGTCACTATATTTTGTCTCATATAAGTTAATTGAGGCTCCACAAGGGGAACACATAGCGTTTGCATCAATACCTGCACTAATACTTGCCCTTGCATCCGCATAACCCGCTCCATCATTGTAGACATCTAGTTCAAGTGCTGCACTTCCATCGGCGCTGCCACTTCCTAAAGGTAAGGTTTGAGAATTTAACCGATTTGTAACAGTGGCACCTGCACCAGATTGATTCTAATCAGTTGCTGATTGACCATGCCCAGAACTACCAGTGTGGTCAGCAATAGTGGTGCTAGCAGTATATGTAGCAAACAACAATTCTGAACTCAAGAATATTGGTATGAGTAGAATGTATTTAGTAATATATGTTTTCATTTTTTTGACCATTTATTTTTAATTAAGTTAGGACTTTAGATTTAATGACGTTGTAAGTAAAGAACTTAAAAATATAAGTGTTAAGCAGATCCTAATTTGTTAATATAAGATTTTTTGAAATAAATTATGCAAGGTAGAGTAATTTCGAACAGTGCTTTAAAAATGAAATATTATGGAAGGTTTAGCAGTAATGGGTTTTGTTTTCGGGATGGTTGGTGTAGTAGCATTGGTTCGTCTGGAAAAATTAACAAAGACTTTGAAACAAAAGGGAATTCTCGAAGAGGATTACAAAGAAGAGCAATGCACTGCTCCAAATCACTCTATTACTGTTGAATGAGTGAGAGTAGTGATTTCGCAAGGAATTAGTTATGCAATGTAAATTTTGTAAAGGTGAACTTAATCATTACTGTATGAATGGCTTGGTTTGCACTAACTGCTTTTCAATTCTTGTTGAAAAACCTCCAACTAAAGATGAATTAAAACAATACTATGATTCTTTTCTTGATGACTACCATGGAGGAGGTCGAAAAGAGAAAGCTGATATTCGTCAAGAAAAATGGGCTAATGAATACTATAAAAGAATTTTAAAGTATTCTAATAAAGGTAAATTATTGGATATTGGTCCAGCAAATAATCCATTTCCGAATATTACTTCAAATAAATTTAACACCTCAATATTAGATTTTAAAAAACCATTAAAGTTAAATAACAACATAAATTTTTTTGAAGGATCTCTTAATGAAGATTTATATTTAGATGATCAATTCGATATCATAACTTGCTGGGCTCTCCTAGAACATGTTCTAGATGCTAACAAATCGATAAGATTTATGTCAGAACACTGTAATAAAGATGGGTATGTTCATATTACAACTCCTCTTGCTGGATCATTTGCTGATATTCATGGCGCAGGAAGCACCCCATGGTTTTTTCCTCCTGAGCACATTTATTTAATTTCACCATTAGCCTTAAAAAAGATGTTCCATGATAATGGTTTTGATTGTATAGAAATGACAACCATCGATTATTCAAAATTTAGAAATTTTTTAAGAAGTTTACTTCTATTTTTAGAGGGCTTCGTTGGAATATTGCTTAAAAAAATTGCATATCCTCTTTGGAGCAGTCTTCGTGAAAAAAGAAAAATAAAAAATATAGCAGTTACTTATGCAGTGTTTAAAAAAAGATAGTGATATCTATGAAGAGCAAAATTGAAATGCACCAAACAAATCTACTCAGTGACTACAAATTATTTGCTAACTATGAAAAACTTTAACCTTGCTCTCAGTATTTTTTTAATTTTTTTTGTTTCCTCATGCGCCATGCAAGAAACTCCAAGAAATGTAGAGGATGTATCCTCAAAAAATATTAAAACCCTTACTAAACCAAAGATTTCTAAGTCGGACTCTAGCTCAATTCAAATTACCTATGCCACAATGTCCATGGGTTATGCCTCGGGTTGCAACCCCTTTAGAAGTTTTTCTGATGAAAAAAATGAATGTGCAGAACTACCAGAAAACGTCAAAACTATCGCAATGGATCATTGTGAATCCTATGATAAAAAAGCAGTATTCTTAGGAAATAAAAAAAATCTACTGCAAATGACCGTTTCAGTATTTCGTTGTGAGTGAAATCTTGCATCAGTGTGAATAAAATTTCAGAGTTCTCAATATGACTGGATGTTGACATAATATTTGAATGGCTAAATTAATAATGGATTTTACAGCAGAATTAATTGCTTAGGCGTATCTGCTATTTGGCCTTTCAACCTTGAATGTCAGCATAAGTTTGCTTAGGCTTAAAAGTTCATCATCAGTGAATATCCTTTAAATTATAGGAATACATATGCTTAATAAAAATATAATTCTCTTCTTTGCAATATTTTTTTCATCTTTTGCCTCCACCGAAACTTTTGTGTGCAAAAAATTTTATTAGCTCCGGTTGACGAGTTTGAAAATGATTTTCCCATTGAAGAAGTCCATTTACTTGAAAGAGATAAGGAATTTTTTCTGCATATACAAGATGATGAAGAAAGAGAGCCTTATAAAATAATAAGAGAGACTTAAAGCTATATCTTGCTGCATCGGGGTCTTCGGATCGTAATGATTGATACACAAAAACTAAAGATAGGCCAATATTGGATTCGTATCCCAAATAAAAAAAATCCAAACTTTGGAACATGCCGTAGAAAAATCCTAGGGAAATGGTAATTTAAAATCTGCTAAAACGGTTCATTAAAAGATTTTTATTTAGCTATGTTTCTTGAAGTGCCATTACTTTATTTTTTTTTGAGCACTTTACTTATAGTGAGTACAAATTTATAAAAAGTGTTACGAATTAAAATAAGCATTCAAGCATTTTTCTTTTATAATTCCTATTACCACGCGCCCGTAGCTCAGCTGGATAGAGTACTTGGCTACGAACCAAGGGGTCGGGAGTTCGAATCTCTCCGGGTGCGCCAGTTCCTATTTAGGGTTATAAAACTTTAGAGTTGAGTCTTTAATAGAAAACAATCTAACTAAAAATATATCTTTTATATAATTTTGATATTGACGCCAGGGCGACTTCTTACCTTGTTTAGGCAATTTATCTAGAGCCCTTTGGACATACCCGGAAGTAAAATCAATATATTCATCATCCACTATTGAATTTGGATCTTCCTCTGGAACACAAGATGTTACTCCCTGTTTATCCATTTGCTTTAGAAGTCTGCAAACATACTCGCAAGTAAGATCTGCTCTAAGAGTCCAAGAGGCATTTACATAGCCAAAAGAAAATGCAAGATTCGGTACTCCGCTTAACATCATTCCTTTGTATGAAAGTTTGTTATGAGGCTCAACTCTAATCTGATCAACAGAAACCTCTATATCATTTAGAGCATTAATTTCTATTCCTGTTGCTGAAATAATGATGTCAGCTTCTATGATTTCTCCTGACTTGGTTTTAATTCCATCTGCTGTAAATTGATCTATGTGATCGGTAACTACAGATGCTCGCCCAGCTTTTATAGCAGTGAATAGGTCGCTATCTGGAACAAGACACATGCGCTGATCCCATGGGTTGTATCTTGGAGTAAAATGTTTTTCTACATTGAAATCATCACCAAGCTCTTCACGAACTAAATTAATGAGTCTTTCCTTTACCTTTACGGGATATTTTCTTGCTAAATAAAAACCAAGACTGGTTCTTAAAACATTTTTCCACCTAATTAAGAAATAGGTCAAACGGGTAGGAAAAATTTTGTTTAATGCTTGACTCCATGAGTCCTCACCAGGAGCAGAAACCACATAACTAGGTGATCTTTGTAACATAGTGACATGCATGGCCTTCTCAGCAATAGCAGGAACCAATGTTACAGCAGTAGCACCGCTTCCAATAACTACGACTTTTTTATTTGTGTAGTCCATGCTTTCATCCCAAAACTGAGGATGAATAAGCCTACCTTTAAATTCATCTTGATTAGGAAATGTTGGCATATAAGGCTTGTCATAACTGTAGTAGCCACCACAAAGAAATAAAAAGTTACAGGTCATCGACAGTTGCTGACCATTATTATCTATTGTTAATTCCCATATTGATCTTTTAGAAACCCAATTAGATGCGATAACTTTTTGATTAAAAAGTATCTTTTTTTTCAGATCATATTCATCAACAGTCTCATTGAGATAGTTAAGAATAGAGGGGCCATCTGCAATTGATTTCTTGTGTATCCAAGGTTTAAAACGAAAGCCAAGAGTATGCATGTCAGAGTCAGAGCGAATGCCAGGATATTTAAATAAATCCCATGTTCCGCCAAGAGAGTCTCTGCCTTCTAGAATTGCAAAAGATTTGTTTGGGCAGCTTTTTTGAAGATTGTAGCCAGCAGCAATTCCAGAAATGCCAGCTCCAACCACAATGACATCTTTATGCATTAAAGTCTCTCATTTACCAGATCTAGATATATCTCTAATTGATTTAAATTCATTTCCTTCATACCAGTTAGGCCATTGTGAGCTATTTGCTAGATCATTACTAATATCAAATATCACATCAATAGATTGGTTTAAACCATCTAGGTTCCATGATGGGTCGTATTCATCACCGACACCGTGATAAGCATCGAGACGATATTGCTCCTCAATCATAAAACCAACTTCCTTACCGCCCTCAACAAGATCAAACCCGCCGTCAGCATAAAGGACTGGAACTCCCCTTTTCGCAAAACTTATATGATCCGATCTGTAAAAATACCCCTTATCAGGATTTGGATCAGGATTAATGTATCGCCCAGATTTACTTAACTCTTCTTCTAGTAGATCCTCTAGCTCAGAAGCACCATAGCCAACTACAACCATGTCATTTGTTAAACCGGTAGGCAAAATAGCATCGTAATTAAAGCCTGCAACAATATTAGATAAATCAATAGGTGGATATTTTGCAAAATACTCAGAACCTAATAAACCAGACTCCTCCAAAGTAAGAGCTAAAAACATTACAGATCTATCAGTCTCAATTTCTGAAAATCTTTTGGCAAACTCTAATACAGCAGCCACCCCTGTCGCATTATCAACAGCTCCGTTCGCAATTTTGTCTTCGACTAGTGCCGCCCCATCCATAATCCCTAAATGATCCCAATGCGCCATAAACAAAATATACTCATCAGGTTGAGTTAATCCCTTTTTAACTGCAGCTATATTGTGAGATTGAAGATATCTCACCTTATTATGAATTTCTGAACTTAGAGTTAATCCCCTTAATGGAAAAGCAGAAAATGTCTTCTCAAGGGCTATTTCCTTTAGTGAATTATAATTAAACCCAGTAAAATTAAGTACATCATTTAAAGTGCTGTCTCTTATCCAGCCTTCTAAAATAACCCTGTCTGCTCCTAAATCATCTCTCTGTAAATCCAATTGAGGTCCTTGCCAACTATTTTCAACCACGGACCAAGGATATGCTGCTGGTTCCTCCTCATGAACTATGATTGCTGCTGCTGCACCCTGTCGTGCTGCTTCTTCAAATTTATAAGTCCATCTTCCGTAATAAGTCATTGATCTCCCATTAAAAAGTCTAAGCTTTCCTGTTGCGAAACCTGGGTCATTTACTAAGATAACTACTGTTTTACCTTTGACATCAATGCCTTCATAGTCATTCCAATTGTATTCAGGAGCAACGATGCCATAGCCAACAAAGACAACCTCACTATCTCTTATTTTTCTATATTCTCTGGCCTGCTTAGTCCAAAAGACCACTTCATCACCAGTGTTCATTTTTCGATCGTTACCTCTAAATGAGAGTGTCAAGTATGAAGAATCTTTCAATGTAATTTCTGAAGTGGGCACATCTAAAAAATAACTTCCATCAACAGTGTCTAAATCAAAATCCTGAAATGTTTTTGCAATAAAATTTTTAGTTAATTGGCCGCCTTCAGTGCCAGGCGCCCTTCCTTCAAACTCATCTGAAGAAAGAGTTGAAATCCAATATCTCAACCTACCATCAGTAGTATCGCTTAAAGAATCTGAGCAACTAGTTATAAGTATTGAAATCCCCAAAAGAAATATCAAAGAAGAATGGATTTTATTAATTTTCATGGCCTTGTATATATTCAATTCACTAAAGTATAAAATATAATTTATATTCAATGGGGTACATATCAATGAAAAATTTTTTTAATTTCTTAACTTTAAATTTTATATTTATTCTTTCAGTCCAAGCTTCCTTGCTTGAAGACCTTCCTGAAATTAAATATGAAACTTTTAAGCTTGATAATGGCCTAACTGTAATAGTGCATGAGGACAAGAAAGTTCCGATGGTTGCTGTGAATGTCTGGTACCACGTGGGCTCTAAGAATGAAAAAGTTGGTAAAACTGGGTTTGCTCATTTATTCGAACATTTAATGTTTAACGGAACAGAAAACTACAACAGTGAATATTTTGAACCTTTTGAAAAGATTGGCTCCACAGATCAAAATGGCACCACTAACTCTGACAGAACAAATTACTTTCAAAATGTCCCAACCAATGCTTTAGATTTAGCTTTATGGATGGAATCAGATCGTATGGGTCATTTGCTAGGTGTAGTTGATCAAGAAAAATTAGACGAGCAAAGAGGCGTTGTCCAGAACGAAAAGCGTCAAGGCGAGAATCAACCTTATGGTAAGGCTTTTACTAGAATCAGTGAGTCTGCGTTTCCAAAAGGACACCCCTATTCTTGGTCTGTTATTGGCTCTATGGAAGACTTAGATGCTGCTTCGCTTGAAGATGTACAAGACTGGTTTAAGACCTATTATGGTCCTAATAATGCAGTTCTTGCTCTAGCTGGAGACATAGACATAGAAACAGCTAAACAGAAAGCTGCTCAATACTTTGGTGATATTCCTGCAGGCCCACCATTAGTAAAGCCTGATGTATGGATTGCAAAAAGAAACGAAGAAAAGCGTGAGATTATGTACGATGATGTTCCTCAGGCTCGAATCTATAAAACTTGGAATGTACCACCAAGAGATACTGAGGCAGCTGCTCATTTTGATTTAGCTTCAAGCGTATTGGTTGGTGGAAAGAATTCTCCGCTGTACAAAGAATTAGTTTATGAAAAGCAGATTGCCACGAATGTATCAGCTTTTTATTATGATCGTGAGATTGCGGGAATGTTCTTTTTGATTGTGGATGTTGTGGCCGGTGAGGATCCAACAAATGTAGAGAAAGCTATGGATGCTGTATTGACTGATTTTATTAAAAAAGGTCCAAATCGCAAGCTATTAGAAGCCGAAAAAACAAAAGCTTTGGCTGGATTTATTAGAGGCATCCAACGAATAGGTGGCTTTGGTGGGAAATCTGATTTACTGGCAACCTGCCAAACCTATACAAACAATCCTGGGTGTTACAGAGACAATGCTGCCTATCTCGATTTAGTAACGCCTGCAAAAATGAAAGCAACATTTGCTCAATGGATTGATGATACTCCTTACGTTTTAACCATTTTGCCTGCGGATAAATACTCAGCCAATGAAACTGGTGTAGACCGCTCAACAGGAATTCCCTACCCAACTGAAAAAGTAAATTTTGAATTTCCTAATTTGCAAACTGCAACTTTATCCAACGGTTCAAAAGTAGTTTTAGCTCAACGCTCAGGTGTGCCATTGATAGAAATGGATTTCCAGTTTAATTTTGGCTATGCCCAAGAAAACAATGATGAGCTTGGCTATACCAATTTTATGATGGGGATGCTCAATGAAGGAACTAAAAAATACTCCTCATTGAAATTCGATGAAGTGCTAGATTCTTTAGGTTCTAACTTAAACTTTGGTTCTGGTCTTGATACCTCAGTAGCTTCGGTATCTACATTGAAGGCAAATTTATCGCAAACTCTTGAGCTTGCTAAAGAAGCCCTAATCAATCCTACTTTTCCTCAAGAAGAAATTGAACGCATTCAAAAACAAACCCTTGCTTCTATCATCCAAGAAGAAAATCGACCGGCTGCAATTGCCTATAGAAACATAGGTAAATTGCTCTATGGGCAAGATCACCCTTATGGTAAACCTTTAACCGGCAGTGGTATCTCAGAGACAATATCAAGCATTACACGCAAGGACATAGTTGCCATGCACAAACGTGCAATTGATCCTGCAAATTTAACATTTGCTGTGGCTGGGGACATCAATTTAGATGAATTGGTTGATATGTTGGAAGATAAGTTTGGTGATTGGTCTAGCAATTCAAAAACTGAGTTAAAAGAATTACAAACAATATCCCTTCCTGCTACAAGGACTGTTTACTTGATAGATAAGCCTAATGCACAACAATCATACATAGTTGCTGGACAATTACTCCCGCCTACTGCAACCAATGAAGAGTTTAAAATTAGCTACATGAACTATGCAATTGGCGGTAGCTTTACTGCAAGGTTAAACATGAACCTACGAGAAGATAAAAGTTGGTCCTATGGAGTAAGAACCAGATTAGCTGATGCCAAAGGTCAAAGAGCCATGTTAGTAACTGCGCCAGTGCAAACTGATAAAACAGCAGATTCTGTTGCCGAAATTGTAAAAGAATATGCAGCATACCTAGGAGATGCGCCTATCACCGATGCTGAATTAGCCAAAGGGAAGGCCTCAAAAACTCTTCGGCTGCCCGGACAATTTGAAACACTTGGAGCACTTAAAGGTGCAGTATCTAACATCGTGACTTACAACAGAGAATTAAATTATCTTAATGTCCTGCCTAACCTCTATGATGAGCCCACTCTGGATGATGTGCAGACCATGGCCCAAACTTACATCAAGCCAGATCAGTGGACTTGGTTAATCGTTGGTGATCTGAGCAAGATTGAGCAACCTATACGAAATCTAAATCTTGGTGAAGTTAAGGTAATTAACCTATGAGTGAGCCTATCTCAATTAGCAATGCCATAGCGAATAAAACATTCAACTCCAATGCATATAAACCTATCAGTAACTTTAAGTCCCATGTTAATTTTACAGATTTAGATGTATTCACTCAGGGACAACCTTTTGAGCATTTTAAGAAAATGCGTGAAGAAGCTCCTGTCTTTTTGCATCCGCCCTTCTTTAATGATCCTGAGCCAGGTTTTTGGTCTTTAACCCGTCATGAGGATATTTTAAAAGTATCTTCAGATCCAAAGACTTTTTCATCACAAGCAGGCACAGGAACCATGATCACATTAGGCAGCGAAGAAAGACGGCATCCTAAGCTTTGGCGATCTGCGGTTGATCATATGTTAAATCTTGATGGGGACTTGCATATTAATCTTAGACGAGAGCACATGCCTTTCTTTAAACCTGATTATGTATCTAATTTAAGAATTAAAGTGCAAGCAAAGGTTACCTCTCTATTGGATGCCATTGATACTAAGCAAGACTGTAATTTTGTAACTGCATTTTCTCAACAACTTCCAATTTTTACTCTTTCTGAGATTCTGGGTATTCCAGAGACAGATAGACCAAAACTTGTAACCTGGATGGAGTTTTTGGAATTGGCTCAATACATTCAAGTTGAGCAAATGAAAAAAGAGCAAGAAGGTCAGCAAAATGATGAGCCAGTTAACACCGACATGATTGACATGTTTAATAACATGATCGATGAGATGTTTGAGTACGGCAGAGATATCATGAATGCAAAGCGGAAGAACCCAGAAAATGATTTATTGTCTGCCATTGCTAATGCTGAACTTGAAGGGCAGCAATTAAGTCCAGAGTTTCTAGATGGCTCTTGGCTGCTCATTATTTTTGCTGGCAACGATACAACCAGAAATACTTTAAGTGGTGCCATCAAGCTTTTAACTGACAATCCTGAACAAAAACAAAAACTCATGGAACAACCTGAATTAATGCCTAATTTTCTGCAAGAATGCATTCGAATGATTTCCCCAGTTATGCACATGCGCAGAACTACAACTTGTGAAACTGAAATCGGCGGTCAAAAAATGGGTCCTGGTGAAAAAGTGGTCATGTGGTATGGCGCAGCTAATAGAGATCCAGCAATCTTTACAAATCCTGATCAATTTGATATTGAAAGAGCTAATGCTGATAAACACCTAGCTTTCGGTATAGGTAGACATACCTGTGTTGGAAAGCCTGTTGCCTTAATGCAATTAGAGGAGTCATACAAACAAATTCTGACGCGTTTCCCGAACATCCATATGAGTGGAGATTGGAAAGTTGCACCGAATAATTTTGTGCATGCCATTCAAGAAATGCCTGTTAAATTTTAATTAACTGCTGCCTTCTAGCTGTTCATTGAGGTTTAACCAAATTTGTTCAACCTCTTCAATCTCAGCTTTAAGTTCAGTTTGATTTCTGATTAGATCGTGTAAATCATCCTGAAAATCGCCATCATAGGTATCGGGAGCTTGTAGGATTGCTTCAACACCAGCAATTTTTTCCTGCAATCGCTTTAATCTTTTTTCAGCAGAATGTATCTCGGCTTTAAGTTGCTTGAGTTTCTTTTGATCAAGTTGCCTTTGAGCTCCAGGAGTTGGTTCTTTTAGATTTGAAGATTTACGAGGATGAGATTTATTTAAGTTTTTTAATATTCTCAAACTATAATCATTCAAATCACCATCAAACTCGCCAATGCAGCCATCCTCTACCAATAAAAATTGATCTACATTATTAGCAAGCAAATGCCTGTCATGAGAGATAAGTAATATGGCGCCACCAAATGATTGTAAGGCCATGGTAAGAGCTTGCCTCATTTCCATGTCTAAGTGGTTAGTAGGCTCATCCATTAACAACAAATTAGGCTTTTGATAAGCAATGATAGCCAGTGCCAACCTCGCCTTTTCACCGCCGGAAAATAATTTAATAGGGTCTTTAACTTTGTCATTCTTAAAGTCATAACCGCCTAAATATGTTCTGACTTGCTGCTCAGTTTTTTCAGGGTCAAGTTGTTGTATGCATTGATAAGCTGTCTTTGATAACTCTAAATCATCCACTTGATGCTGAGAGAAATAACCTAGCTTCAAATTACCGCCTTCAAACCTATGACCATCAAGCAATGGAATGCTAGCAACCAGACTTTTCATTAGAGTGGATTTGCCTGCGCCATTAGGTCCCAGCAGACCTATTCTATCGCCAGGATGCAAACTAAGATTAATTTTTTCTAGAACTGGTGAGGAGTAACCTAAGGTAGCATCATCTAAAGTTAGCAAAGGGTCTGAGATCTTTTCAGACTGAGGAATACTAAAATGGAATGGTGAGTCTACATGAGCAGGTGCAATTACTTCCATCCTCTCTAAAGCCTTCACCCTGCTTTGTGCCTGGCGAGCTTTTGTTGCCTTAGCCTTGAAGCGCCTCACAAAATCCTGCATGTGCGCTATCTCTCGTTGCTGCTTCTTAAATGTTGCCGCCTGCTCTGCCAATCTCAAGGCTTTGACTTCCTCAAATTGTGAATAATTCCCTGTATAGAGCTCAATGGCTTGTCGGTAGATATGGGCAATAGTGTTGACGCATTCATCAAGGAACTCTCTGTCATGAGAAATAAGTATGAGCGCTCCTTTAAATGTTTTGATCCAATCAGCAAGCCAGACTATTGCATCTAAATCTAAGTGATTGGTTGGCTCATCAAGCAGCAACAGATCGGATGGCTGCATTAGAGTTCTGGCAAGATTCAAACGAACTCGCCAACCTCCTGAAAAATCTTTAACTGTTTTCTTTAAATCATCTTGAGAGAACCCTAGCCCTATCATTAATTGCTCAGCTTTAGATAAAGCTGCATGACCATCCATAGAATTAAAAATTGCATGAAGCTCCCCTAACTCATCAAAATGTTCATTTTCTTCGGCCGATTTAATTCTTTGTTGTATTTCGATTAGTTGCTTATCCCCTTCTAAGACATACTGAACTGCCACTTCATCAGTTCCTGGAACTTCTTGAGCCAGATAAGAAATTCTTAAATCATGAGGATAGTCTAGATACCCTTCTTCAACATCTAATTCACCTGTGATCATTTTAAATAAACTTGTCTTACCAGCACCATTGGCACCAATTAAGCCAACTTTTTTATCTCGATGAATCACAAATGATGCATCTTCAAATAAAAGATTAGGGCCTCTGCGCAGAGCTAGATTTGTAAATGAAAGCATCTATGGTGTATTAAAAAAATGTAAGTGTAACAAATAGTCTTACTCTTTTATTAACATAACATTCATATAAAATACTTCCATGTCAAAATCTATCTGGTTTCAACCCCTCTCTATTAGTGATTTCAAAGATTCATCCATCAATATGGATAAACATCTTGATATAGAAATTGTAGAAATTGGCGATGATTTTATTGTTGGCAGAATGCCAGTGATTGAAAAAACCAAACAACCTTATGGAATTCTTCATGGTGGTGCCTCCTGCGTCCTGGCTGAAAGCATTGGTAGCACAGCTGCAGCACTTTCAATAGATAACACTAAAAAATACCCTGTTGGCATTGAGATCAATGCGAATCATATCTCCTCACCAACCGATGGCTATATTTACGCTAAAGCTACTCCGGTTCATATAGGTGGATCAACATCGGTGTGGAATATAGATATAACCAACGATGCTGGTAAACGCGTGGCTTTTTCTAGATTTACTGCGCTGCACAAAAATCATCCTGAGACTGAATAGATTACTTTTAAGTATCCAAGTTCTATAATTTAGCAATGGATTATGTACCTTATGCAGTACCATTCTTTTTACTTGCCATCTTGATTGAGCTTGCCTATGGCATTATTAAAAAAAATAATACTTATCGACTAAACGATGCCATTAGTAGCCTTTTTATGGGCTCACTTCGATCTGCAAATAAACTTATTATTATTAGTTTTGGTGGCTATGTCTTTTACCTCATTGAGACTCATAACAGTCTATGGAGAATGGATGCCACTTCACCATTTGTATGGATATTTGCCTTTGTTATTTATGATTTCTTTTATTACTGGTTTCACCGAATCAGTCACGAGAGACAAATTTTTTGGGCATCTCATGTGGCTCATCATCAAAGTGAAGATTACAATCTTAGTACCGCCTTAAGACAAACCGGAACTGGCGCATTTGTAACTTGGGTCTTCTATATCCCAGTGTTTTTAATCGGTGTGCCCTCTTATGTTTTTGTTAGTGTTGCTTCAATCAATCTCATCTACCAATTCTGGGTGCACAGTGAACATATTCCAAAACTTGGCTGGTATGAGAAATTCTTTGTTACTGCATCAAATCATAGGGTTCATCATGCGCAAAACGAAAACTACATAGATAAAAACTATGGTGGGGTCTTTATTATCTGGGATCGAATGTTCGGTACATACAAAGAAGAAGATGATAATGAGGCACCTATTTATGGAATTAGAGGCACCTTAAACACTTTTAATCCTATTTGGGCTAATCTACATATTTATATCAGTATGGCAAAAGATATCTGGAACGCTCAACACTGGAAAGATAAATTCTTTGTGCTCTTCGCAAAAACTGGATGGAAACCAAATAGTCTTCCAGAACAACCAGCGAAAGATAATTTTAATGCTCAAACATTCCAAAAATATAATCCAAAGGTTTCTAAAAAAATAAAAATTTACTCCTTTTTTCAGTTTCTTGCTTTGGCCTATGTGGGCTTGGTGATCCTAGAAAGTGGTGAGCTTAGCTATCAGCAACTATGGCTGACCGTTAGCATGATGGCGTTTACAATGTACTGCACTTCATTGTGGCTTGATGGTAAGGAAGGTTTTGCAATGGAAATTACACGACTTTCACTGTGCGTAATTATTGGAGTTTATTCTTTCTTTGATTTCGGGCTCGAATTTGTAGGGATTGGTCTATTAGGGTATGCCGGAATTAATATTTTGATCTTACTTATTATTAATAGATCTCAACATTTAATCTCAACTAATTAATATCCAAAGCATATTCCCTTAAAATTTTTAGAGGGACTAATTCTAAAGTTTTTTCATGAGTTTTAGTTAAGTAAACCTTGGGCGCGCAGTTTGCTTCGTATGCTTCAACCCATCTAGGAGCGCACAAGCACCAATCATCACCCTCTTTTAGCCCAGGAAATCCATACTCAGGCATAGGTGTAGATAAATCATTACCTTGAGATTTAGAGAAAGCCAAGAATTCATCTGTCATGTGAGCACACACTGTATGAATACCATGATCTTGATCCATCGTCTCGCAAGATCCTGAGCGTGTAAAGCCTGTCAGGGGATCTTCACAGCAAATTGGTAATGGTTCGCCAAATACATTTAATTGACTCATACTTTTATTATAAGACTTATTTAGCTAGTTGGAGAATTTCACCAGGTTTAGGAGAGACAAAAAAACCTGATTCAAGATTTTTATCTATTAGGGCTTTCTCTAATCTGGCTGGAGGTTCTAATACAGGCTCATCAGTAAGTGTAAATGTTCCCCAATGCATCCCAAACGAATGCGGAGTCTTTAGGTCCAAAGCAATTTGTAGAGCTTCCTCTGGATTAACATGAGAGTCCTTCATGAACCAACGTGGATCATAAGCACCTATAGGTATAAAAGAATAATCTGGCGCTCCTAGGCGCTCATAGGTAGTTTTGAAGTCACTTGAATAACCTGTATCTCCTGCATGATATAAAGCTGTGTTATCCGTCTGCATGAACCATCCACCCCAAAGACTCTTGTTGCGATCAAAAAGCCCTCGTTTGGACCAATGCTGAACTGGGGTAAAGTGAAACGCTGTATTACTCACTTTGAATGATTCCCACCAATTCATTTCAATAACATTTTTTACACCTGCTTTAATCAATCTTTTTTGATCACCAGCTGGAACCATAAAGATAGTTTTTGGATTAAGTTTAGATAATTTCTTTAAAGACCAAATATCAAAATGATCATAATGATTATGACTCACCACAACAGCATCTATCTTTGGTAAATCTTTAAGCTGCATAGCTGGAGGAATCATTCTTTTGGGACCAGCAAAACCAATGGGAGATGCTCGTTTTGAAAAGATTGGATCAGTGAGAATATTAATGTCGCCGTTGTTAATGAGGTAAGTTGCATGTCCTATCCAGACGGCATAATTAGCTTGATCAGGAACCAGTTCTTGCCATTGCTTAGAAGTTTCAATCTCCACTCTTTCAGGACTCTTCTCTCCATCCAAAACCCATGTCATTAATTGACCAAAAGTCTTGCCGTTTTGCTGATCATTTGTGTTTTTGTAGGTTTCTGCAAAAGCACAGCTTGAACAAACAGATGTAATAACGCTCAACGCTATAAGGTTTTTCATAAATACTTGGCTTTAAGGAATATAGTGTATGGGTGATGACCAGACACGCTCTTGGATGGTTTTTGGCATATCGGATCTTGGTTCAACATTATTCCTGACAGCATCCCATGTGCTCCATCTACAAGTAGGATTTTCGAGCGCTCTTACATAATAAAAAGATCTCTGCTTAACTTTGAAAGTTGGATCACTCCAAAATGTTTTTAATTCAGCAGCGCCAACATCTTCTAAAAACTCACAACTTGATATATCTACCTTGGCATTATTATCTGGGCATCGATAAGTATCTGGGTCTGGGAAACCTCCATCCGAGCAAGCTACATCAAATACTTGTTCTTGCGGATTACCATTGTCATCAACATAACCTTTAATAATTTGAACTCTTTGTAATGGTGCGGTAAACGCATCGCGCACAGCCCACACAAAAAAACTTGGCACTTGTTGCTTAATGCCATCTAGGTCTGCTCCCATAGTTTCAGCGTTGGTATATAGATATTCAATCAAGTCATTATCATTAATTTTGGCTTCGTCTAAATCATAACCAGCAAAAAACCTTACTGTCATTCGAGGCCCTGAGGTGGCAAATGACTCTTTTCGCCTAAAAGCATCATAAATACTGTCTCTAGTGTTTTCTTCAGCCCATACTCCAGCAAGCCCTGATGCGCCCCATGTAATCGCTGAAGAATTTATATATTTATTGCCATCCAAATCAATAACAGGTTGCCCTGATTCTAAAATAGCTGGATCTGTTTCAGGAATAGATCCACGCAAAGACGCGCTGGAATCAAGTATACCAATTTTTGAAAAAAAGTTATCCTCTTCTTGCGAAGATGCTGCGGTGTGTGTGTCACTTGAGCCAATAAATCCAAACTTATAAGGGTTAAAGCCTTCTTTTTCTTCCATCTTCATGCCTTCCAACAAAGCATCCCGAACATAACTCCCCTTTGGCTCTGAAAGACTTTGAGTGGCCACTTTAAAAGGCATAATTTCAAAATCAGCCCATTCATCATTAGTAGAAAGCACTGGGTGTGTATCTGAAGTGCCCTTGACTTGAGTTATTTCAACTATCGGTTCATTGCGCATCCTTAATTGAGCATATTCCCTTGTCAGCGGCTTGCCGAATGAATCTTTTAAAGCAAACATAAAGCCATCTGAGCCATTTGAATTATGCGGTATAGCCAAGCTCTCTATTCCATCTTCTCTTAATCTATCCATCCAACGCCATAAACCTTCAGGATCATTTGAATTAGCTCTGCTATAGGGATGCGATGGAATACGATTTCCATTACCTCTAAATACAACATTTCTATGAAGATTACCCATGTCTGGAGTTGAGGCTGTATATTCGTATGCAATAAAAGTAGTAAATCTTCCGGGATCATTGTGTCTTTGCGCAGCAGCTACAGTATCAGCCCAAGCTTTTCTGCTGACGCTATCCAGATAGCTAATATCCAGTTTCCTTTCCATCAAGGCAGTAATGGTGTTAATTAAAAATGCTCCAAATGCCTCTGTTCTCCTTGGGATAGTTGAGATATTTAAGTTCTCAGGACTGTTAATATCATTTACATTCACGCTTGATGGAGCATCATAATAAGGAGTTCCAGGGGTTGCAGCCTCGGCAACTTGACCCAAAAAAGTTCCATGATCTGTGACGCCATAGAAGTCCAAAGGTCTATCCAAACTGACATCAAAACCAGCTGGATGTTTTATTGATTTACCCTTTGCAAATTCATACGCATCATCAGGTGTTGCCAGGGTGCCAAAAATATACGCATCAAATGAATAAGTGGTATGCACATGCAGATCACCAAATAATGGAACTCTGGCTGAACTGAGCTTAGGGTCCATATCCATGTAGGGGTCTATGGCTTGAGAATCCCAATCTATGGGTTGTTGATTTGCTAGACCAGCTCTAGCACCTGCAATATTGAGAAAACTATCTGAATCAATGTCTTCTGGCGCTTGGCCACACGCAGATAGCATAACTATCATACAAATTAAGCTATAGTTTAGTTTTGTAACATTGTTGTATTTAGGTGTTTTTTTCACAAAGATTCTAAAAATTTCATTAAGTAATCTATATTAGTAAATTATAGCTATTCGCATCTAAACACTGAAACTGTCATCTGCAATAGATTTTTTTTATTTCCCAGGAAAACAGCTTTGGTATCGTTTTTATCACAATGATCTTCAGCCATTAATTTAACGTTTTCAGGTAACTCTGCGCACTCATTTTTTTTATCACTAAAACTTCTAAATGGATTACAGCCTGAAGCATACCCCATAGACATTTGTGCGTATGTAATTTCAATCGATTTCGAGTCAGACCGTGTAATTTTTGGCTTAGTAAGCGTTTTAATATTTTTGGATGAGACATCTGAAACATCACGAGGAGTTTCCTGCATTGCACAAGATGTAATTGCAGATATAAGAATTAGAGAGATAATGGTTTGTGAGTTTTTCATAAGTGGAAAATTAGTTAATTAGATATAACTCTAACGCATTATTATTTTATATTCATCATATAAAAAATTAATTTATTGATCATTACTTTGAAGGTTTAAAAACATGGTTATAAAATTCAAGCATAAAATAAATGCTATAAATGAGAGAGCGGCACCAATCGTCAACGCTTGAATATTAGTTTCTATGCCATTTAAATTAGAAAAAATAGCTACAGAATAAAGAATTTGGATGGTGGATAATAAGTAAAATAGTGATTGAGAATAATTCTTCACTATCTCAAGGAACATACAGCAATACAAAAGCAAGAGAGGAATTAGTACAGATGCTACTCTGAGGGTATCTATGGCGAAAAAAGATAATAAATATGCAAAAGCTAACGTTAAAAAAACAACCAAGAAATTCTTATTAGGTTTAAGAAAAAAATATAAAAAAGAAAAAATTAATAGCGGACCAAATGCCGAATAAAATTTTAATCCATGTATAAAAAATCCGCCATTTGATTCAAGAGCAAGCATAAATAATTCAAATGGTTTATCTTGATAGAATGGAAAATTTGGATCTGGAGGAGCATTAACAAAAAATCGCAGTAGCAAAAAAACAGAAGAAGTCACAAAAAGAACTAAAGCTAGTTTTAGGAAAGTTAGATGACTGGCTGTTTTGGACTGAGGGTTAAAAAAGTACTCGGCAAATAAATAAAATATAAAAATGATACTCATTTCATGGATAAGTATAGAGATTGGAAGAACAATTAATAAAGCTAAAAAAGAAGGCCTGACTTGAACTAAATAAATAACTATTGAAAATGCTAAAAATATTGCTGGATCAACCCTGACTTGAGTAACTAGGTAGTATATGAATGGAAAAGAAGAAAGCCAGAAAAGCAAAGCTACATAATAAATTTTAGAATTAGTTGTGAATAAATATTTAAATGTTTTATTTAAAAACAGAGTTACAAAAAAAAGACTTGCTACAGAAACCAAATTAAAGCCAAAAATGGGATCGTTTGTGAAATATGAAATTAGTGTTGGCAGGAAAATCCTGTAACCATGAGGAGCCTCCACATCAATGCCATTAAAAATATCTATATATAGGTTTCCATCTCCTCCGACAGGCCATAAATCTGAAATACTTAGCCAAAATATAGCGGCTATAAAAAATAGAAAAGCATAAGAAAATCTCTTTAAAAAATTAATAATCATTAAATATTCAATTTACGAAAAATAAAATTTGGTATTATTTTCAGCACAAAAAGAATGAATCGCCAATACCAAGGAACAAATATAACCTTTTGGTCACGATCTAAGCCTTTGACAATTATTTTTGCCGCAGTATTAGAGGTGGTCCATAAAAAGTTTTTTTTGAAGTTTTCAGTCATAGGCGAAATAATCAAACCAGGCCTTATATCTGCAAAAAATAAGTTCCTACTATATGCCAAAGATAGTCCTTGTAAATAAAAGGATATTGCTGATTTATGCATGCCATACGAAAAATTGCTTTTTCTAGGAAGTGACCCGGCAACTGAATTAATAGCTGCTATTTTGCTACCTTTTTTAAGCAGAGGTATAAGAGAGTTAATTAATGCGATTTTTGAATATAAGTTGAGATCTAATTCTTCAAGTGCATATTTTCTATCTGAAAGAAATCTTTCATTATCTGTTAATGTGCCATATGCGATAAAAACCAAATCAATATCTCTAATTAAATCCTGAAATTTGGTCTTCACTAAATTAAAGAAATTATCTGAAGAATATTTCATTTGATGATGAGAATTATATTCAATACAGGGATTTGCAAGCAAATCTCGTGAAATAAGATGCAGAGTATGGCCTTCAGCAGACCATATTTTGCAACATTCTTGAGCAATCATAGAGTTTGCGCCTACTACTAGAATGTTCATTGATCTAATCCAATTCTGATAGACTGATTTGAGGTAAATATATCTGATCCATATTCTTTTCGAATTTGGTTAAATTTCTCCCAATTAGGATAGAAAGTTTTAAAACTTTCTTCATCAAGCAAGAAATCTTTAGATAAGTAAATTTTACCATCATATTTCTTCACAAGCTTATTCATATTTTGTACATGAAAACGATTATGTCTGCTATTTACAAAGTCAATTGCGATGCTTATGCCCTCAATTGCAAAGGAAAGATAATCATCATTACCTTTTTTGTAGTTTTTAATAACTGCCAACATTGGAGTCATTTTGTTCGTATGAATATATTTATGGATTTCAGCAATTGCTTTTCTGCTATTCTGGCTTGGAAATATGGGCTGGAATTGAAGCAATCCCTTAGAACCATAAAAATTATTCCAATTTCTAAGAGAATCTAAAGGAAAAAAGAAATCTCTTAAATGAATTAATGAGAAATTATTTCTATTTCTTAAAAAATAGAGCTTATTAAAAATATAGATAGTCAATTTATTTAATAAATTATTTGGCAGATGCTTTGGGATTGACAAAAATCTAGAAGGCGCTTTATCCGAAAGAGATGAATCGAGGTTATGATCGCCATAAAAAATAATTCCTTTAATATTTTTTTTCATAGTTAAATCTAGCCAGCCAGTTGAATAATTAGACTGGCTAGATTCAAGTGCGTTAATAGATTCATCAAGACTATAAATTCTTCTAACCTCCTGATGAATTAAAGGCGATGATATTGATAAGAGTTTGATTTTGGCTGATATTATTAAGCCTGTTAAACCCATGCCACCTAAAGTTGCATAAAATAGCTCGGAGTGTTTTGTGGGAGTAATATCATAAATCTCCCCGTTTCCAGTTAATAATTTAATTTCTTCTACAAACGATGATATTGATCCAGAGATATGATGATTTTTACCGTGTATATCACTGGCAATAGCTCCTCCAATAGTAACAAAGCTTGTTCCAGGCATAACTGGAAGTAATAATCCCCTTGGAATAATTATTTCCAAGAGATTGCTAAAAAGTATGTCAGATGAAACTTCGATAATATTATTTGGTAAAAAGTTAATAATCGGATCTAAAGGCTTATAAGAAATAATTGATTTGTATAAAGAGCTATCGCCATAACTCCTCCCATTGCCCCTAGGAATACACTGATCTAATTTTGGAATTTCATCAGATAGATTTTTAACAATATAGGAAGCTGGATTAATAATTTCCTTAACTTTTCCCCAACTGGATAAGTTCATAATTTTATATCAGGGAATAATAATTGCCAGACTTACCTAATAAAAACATTATTAAGATAATAATAGCAATCAATGAGCTTACTCTATCATTAAGAGCAAAAAGAATAGGATCAATATTAACATTACCTCTTAATACATTCAGCCAAACCCAACCTATCCAAAACAAGATTGAATAAACAACTGTCCAAATAAAGTATGGATAATTGAAATTAGAAAAGATTGTGGGTGAATTAATGTACAAAGAAAGTATCAAGACAGAAATAAGACCAGATGAAATTCCAAAAATAGAAAGGAATGGCATATCTACTGACTGATAGCTTCTACCAAAACTATCTTCTAAAGATAGATCTTGGCTTAGCAAAAGTTCAGAATATCTCTTTGCAAAAGCCAAAGAAAGAAAAAAGAAAGTTGAAAATGCTATTAGCCAAAATGATAGAGGAACATTTATAACAACAGCACCATAAATTATGCGCAGTGTATAAAACGATGACAATATAAAACAATCCAGTAGCAAAGCTTTTTTTAAATACTTTGAATATAAAATATTTAATAGAAGGTACGTTAGGATTAATAAGCTTGAATGAAAGTTTGAAAGATTAAGCAGAAGAAGAATAACGATCCCAAGAACAAATAAAGCTTTATATGCAGAGCTTACTGAAATACTTCCCGCAGCCAGTGGTCGCTTGTTTTTAGTTGGATGAGATATATCAGATTTTATATCAATGAGGTCATTTAAAATATAAACGAATGAGGCAACAATTGAGAATGTAAGAAAAGCTATTATTAATTTATAAATAATGGCTAAATTAAGGTAATTTGAAGATGCAATAATAAATATAGGCACAAAAATTATGATATTTTTTAACCAATGATGAATGCGAAGTTGCTTGGCCCAGATTGTTATAATATTCATTAAGCTTTTACTAAATTAGACAACTCTATTATATGAACTTAATAACAAAATACTCAATCTTTTGTCTAGTTTCAATTCTGGTTAATATTTGTCTCCAGATCATTGCTCTGTCTCTTATAAAAAATATTTATTTTGCAATTATCCTGGGAACAGTTTCTGGTTTGCTTATTAAGTATTATCTAGACGCAAATTATATTTTTGAATACAAAGATAAAAAAGCATCTAATTTTTTAAAATATTCAATAATTGGGGCTTTTATAACCCCAATATGGTGGATTTTTGAGTTGTTAGCACATTCCTTTTTTGCAAACGAGATTATTACTCTGTTGTTTGCTTTTATTGGATTGGTTCTTTGTTATTATTTGAAATATCGGTTGGATAAAGCCTATGTTTTTAAATAAGTTTGGTAGGCCTGGATAAGCATTTCAGTGTCAGTATCTTTGGGATGATATGTAAATTCATCGTTTAATTTTTTTGTATCAAGCACATAATCTAAATCTGCAATTTTATATTGTTCGGGGTATAGCAAGGAAAGATTCATTATATCTAGCATGGATAAGATGCTTTTGGTTATTTTTGCTGGTGTTGGTACTAAGAATGAGCTTGATTTGGCTTCACGAATAAGCGCCTCTAAAAGTAATCTAACTTTAGGTGGATCTTGCGATCCAAGATTATAAACTCCAGACAATCTATCATCTGTAAAAGTTTCAGCTAAAATTTTTGCGCAATCATAAACGGAAATAAATTGATATCTGTTATTGCCCGAACCTATTAAAGGAACTGGAAGATTATTTTTAATTAAATAAAATAGCTTGTTAAGTAATCCGAATCTTCCTGGCCCTATTATAAGCCTAGGTCTAAATATATAATGTGGTATATTTCTTGAATTAGAAAATTCGACGATACAATTTTCAGCTAAAATTTTGCTATCTCCGTATTCACCATTGGTATTAAATGAGTCCGTTTCACATATAGGTATGTTTTTTGGAGTGCCATAAACCATATCTGTTGATAAGAATGAAATAGCGTTGATATGTTTATCTACAAGAGAATCTAACAGGAGTTTTGTACCAATAAAATTCGTATTTACAAAAAAATTTTTTCGGATAGACCTTTTAGGTACCTCATCATTGAAAATATTTGCAGCAAGATGAAAAAGATGAAATTTTTTTGATTTATCTAAGAAATTCAGTGAATTGGGAGATAGATTTTTCAAATCTAAATATACATTAGATAATTTAGGATCTTTGATAGCAGAGCTAATTAAGTCTATATTTATTAAAGATTCAAGCTCGGGCAATTTTAGTAATATGGGAATAAGCTTTTGGCCAACAAAACCGCTACCGCCAGTAACTATAATATTCTTTTTCATAAGTTAATGTAATTAATAAAATTTTTACAAGAAAAATTTTTAGACTCATAAGTATTTAATAATGCTTTTGAAATATTTTGATCATATAGATTTTCATCTGCTGGAAGCTCACTCAATAAATAAAGTGTATTTGCATGTACGCTTTTGTTTAGGATATTTATTAATTGGCTCTTTGAGTAAATTCCATCAAATCTGATTCTGCAGTTTTCAACACCCGTATCGAGTGAAGCAATTTTTATTTTATTTACAATATCGACTTTAGATTCTCTTGGAGAATAAGGAGGAAGACCGAATATCAAATTTCTTTTATTGATGGAATACAAATTTAAACTTGGGGACATCGCATTAATAAAATTTTCTGGGTAAAAGTATATATCAATAGTATTCTTCGGTTCAGATAATTTGGTCTGAAAATTACGAATTTCACCATAAGCATTTAGAGAGTTCACTTTGTATAATTTTGAAAAATATAAGCCTGGATGTGATGCGAATAGAAGAATAACCCCTAAAAGAATTATTTGTAAAGGTCTTAAGTGCTGAAGGTTCAAATAATTAGAGTGAAAAAACTTATTAAAAAGTCCGGTGAATAAAATAACTAATTGAAACCCAATTGTCCTGGGATTAAAACCATCGAATTCAAGAAATAATCTAACACAAAAAGTGAAAACCAACGTTGAAAAGCCAAAAAATATAAGAATATTATCTTCATTAAAGGATCTTCTATTATTTTCTTTAAATATATAGCTTTTATCTAAGGAAGCATTTTTTAAAAAAAAGAAATTAACAAAAATAGAAATAAAAATTAAAGGTATAAAGAAAAGAATAATCACAAATGCTGCTCTAAAGAAATCAACAAATAGATAATTTATTGGAATTAAATTGATTGGTCTCACTGTGTTAAAGATACTACCCGTTTCAAAAAAATTGAATGTAAGAAAGATAATAAAGATAATTCCAGAAATCGCGTATGGAAGAAAAATAGATTTTAATTTTTTATATCCATAAAAAATTAAAAAAGAAATGAATAAAAGCAGCACAAATGGTGCAAAAAAGTATCTTGATGATAGCCCTATAAGCAAAACTAGTAGTAGATAAAAATTTATTTTCTTACTAATAATTGGGTTATTTATTGAAAAAGTCGTTAAGGCATATACTGATATCAACGATGAAATCATCAATGTTTCTGACCAGGTATAATGAAAAATTTTTAAAGTGATAGGGTTTAAAAAAAATATAAATAAAAATGATTTATTTATATTCGTTTTAAAAAGAATTAAAAAACAGAAAAAAAACAAAATATAATTTATGAACTTAGAACTAATAAATAATGAGCTTAAATCAGAATTGAGACTTAAAAGATTGATAAGATAAGAATATCCACATAAAAAATAAGAATTTTGGTTAACGATCTGGCATTGCCCATTAATTGATAAATTGTTAGAAAGAAGGAGATAATCCCATGAATCGGGGGTCAAAAAACCAAATACTACAGAAAGTATTAACAAAATGGCATAGATAAATGGAATCGATACTAAATAGTTATCTTTTGTAAAATTTATAATCTTTCCACCCATTAAAATAATTATACATGTGGCAAAAATAAAGATTTATAAGCAAGCACATAATGAAGGCTCTACAAGCGCAAATGAAATTTTAAATACATAAAGTTTTTGCTTGAATTGAGTTAAATCCTTTTATAATTTGTAACATGCGCCTGTAGCTCAGCTGGATAGAGTACTTGGCTTCGAACCAAGGGGTCGGGAGTTCGAATCTCTCCAGGCGTGCCAATAAAAAAGCCACTTCAACAAGTGGCTTTCCATCTAGATGAATTAAGTTAATCGACCTTGTATACTTCTACTTTAATTTCACCAGATATTAGGTTCATCGTTCCCTGCATGTAGTTAATTCCATCAGTAACTTCATCAAGCGATTTAATCGAGATCATGGATCCGTCTCTTGTCCAAACACCCATTAGATTTCCTATAGCTAAAATGCCCTCAGGACTAATCCCTCTTCCGTAACCAAGCCAAGTACCAGAATTTCTATCATTATTAGAAGATTTTAGATTGTATGTTAAATAAACTTTTCCATATTGCCCGGCGGAATCACTCTCGGCGTTGAAAGATGTGCCATCTTCATGGGCTGTAACCGATGTAATTTTAAAGGTATCTTTAAAATGATCGCCAGTCACATCAAAAGCAGCTATGGACATAGGTAAAGCAATGACCATAGCGGTAAATAGTTTTTTTAAATTCATCATTATTTTTTACTCCAGTTTAATATGTGAGTTAATATCTTAGGCATGAAAAATAAAATCATCAAGAAATGTTTAAAATTAAAGCATTACATATTAATTGTTGCATTTGGGGGGGTTGCTATGACGCTGAATGGGTATGACAGAATTACTGGCGAAGCATTTGCCAGTCGATCTGAGGTCATTGGTCAAAATGGTATGGTTGCAACAAGCCACCCTCTAGCAACTCAAATAGGTTTAGATATTTTAAAACAAGGAGGTACTGCTATAGATGCTGCAATTGCGGCCAATATTGCTTTGGGTCTTATGGAGCCAACTGGTAATGGTATAGGTGGTGACCTGTTTGCAATTGTTTGGGATGCAAAAACACAACAATTACATGGTTTGAATGCAAGCGGCCCTGCTCCAAAAAATATTACAATTGATTACTTTACTGAACGGGGATTAAAAAAAATTCCATCGTATGGACCTCTACCAGTAACTGTTCCTGGCGCTGTGGATGGTTGGGTTAAGTTGCATGAAAAATTTGGGAAAATAGATTTTAAATCATTGTTTGAACCTACCATTGAATATGCTAATTCAGGCTTCCCAGTAACAGAGACTATTGCCTATTATCTAAATCGATCTCAAAAACGTTTTGAAAATTATCCTAATTTTAATGATGTTTGGGTTAAAAATGGTCGTATGCCACAAAAAGGAGAAATATTTAAGAATCCCCAACTAGCAAAAACTTTGGAAGTAATTGCATCAAAAGGCAGAGCTGGATTTTATGAGGGTCCAATTGCTAAAACTATAGCAGATTTTATTCAATCTCAAGGAGGCTTTTTAACATATGATGACTTAGCTTCCTTTCATTCAGAATGGACCCCTCCTGTATCATCAAATTATCGAGGCTATGAAGTTTGGGAATTACCCCCAAATGGACAAGGAATCGCAGCCTTACAAATTTTAAACATGTTGGAAAATTACGATCTTAAATCACTAGGTCTGTTTAGCGCTGAATATATTCATCTATTTACAGAAGCTAAGAAACTCGCTTTTGCGGATAGAGCAAAATATTACGCTGATCCGTTATTTGAGAATATCCCTGTAGAAGAACTGATCTCAAAATCATATGCAAAAGAACGAATCAAATTAATTGATACTAACAAGGTTGCTAAGACTGATGAGGCTGGGATTCTAAAAAATGGAGATACCATTTATTTAACAGCTGCCGATCAATATGGAAATATGATCTCGCTCATTCAAAGTAATTATCGAGGCATGGGCTCTGGGATGGTCCCTCCAGGATTGGGATTTATGCTGCAAGATAGAGGTGAACTCTTTAGCTTGGATAAGAATCATAAAAATTCACTGAAAGGTGGCAAGAGACCATTTCATACAATCATTCCAGCATTTGTTACCAAGGATGGAAAGCCTTTTATGAGCTTTGGTGTAATGGGAGGAGCAACTCAACCACAAGCTCATGCTCAGATCATCATAAATATGGTTGATTTTGGTTTAAATCTTCAAGAAGCAGGAGATGCGCCAAGAATTGTTCACAGTGGCTCTTCACAACCAACAGATGAGATTATGAAAAATGGTGGAACCTTGAGCTTAGAAACTGGTTTTGGGGAAATTATAGAGGATGAATTAACTGCTATAGGTCATACCCTAAAATATGAAAAGGGTATCTTTGGTGGCTACCAAGCAATCATGTTAAAGGACGGAGTCTACTATGGCGCCTCAGAAACTAGAAAGGACGGCCAAGCAGCCGGCTATTAAAAAGAACTAAGCCAATCTTTTTAAAACACAGATCTTATTACCAGAAGGATCTTTCAAGTAGGCTAGGTACATTTTTACACCCATCCCCTCTCTTGTGCCTGGGGGGTCTTCACAGTCTGTACCACCGTTCTCAAGACCAGTTTGATGCCATGTATTTCCCGTAGCTTCATCTGAAACATTAAAACCAATGGTGGAACCATTCCCATGAGTTGATGGATTGCCATCAATAGGCTCAGAAATTAAAAAAGTGCTACCATCAAGAAAATACATGTATCTCTTTTGGCCCGTTAAATTTTTAGATAATAAGCCAGGTTTGACACCTAGTACGCCCAAAATTGCATCATAAAAAACTTTTGATGCCTCAATATCATTCGCTCCAACCATAATATGACTAAACATTTGCACTACTCCTGTATTAAATTAAAGACTGTTTTTCAGCACCTTGATCTAGGATATCTTGAAACCCAACTAAATTAAAAACCTTTTGATAGCCAACCATCTTTAAATTGTAACCAGCAATTGCTGATCTAACACCCACTGCGCAGAAAACATACACAGAGGTATCAAAAGAAATCTCATCATTGTTTTTCAATCTAAACTCTATAACCCCTTTAGGGATGTGCGTAGATCCTTTGACTGTACCAGATGCTTGTAATTCTTCATGCTGTCGAACGTCTATCATTACCTTTGCGTTTGGATCATTTTTAAAATCATCTAATGTTACCCTTGGTATTTCCTCATCAGCTTTTGATAATAATTTTTCTGTATATGTCATCTTAATTTTTAATCTTTACTTTGGTTGTATTAGCAAAATACATACCCATCATAACAAAAATAAAACCACCAAAAATAATTAATGTTATTTGTTCTTGCAGAAAAATTACGCCCCACAAGATACTAAAAACAGGAAGCAAATATGTCAAAGTAGATGTCTTTACAGCACCTATTCTATCAATCAACCTTATATAACCAAGATATCCAATTCCAGTTGAAACAACAGCAAGCCAAAGCAGTGCTAAAAATGAATTTAGATTTGGCATGGTATCTGGCAAGTTAAAAACAGCAATCGGCGTCATAAATAATCCACCAAAAAGCATAGACCAGCCTATTAAAACTTTTTTATTTGAATTGGAGTGAAACTTTTGAAGATAATTACCGTTAAAGGCATAACACAGTGATCCAATTAATGCACAAGTACTTGCAATTATAGTGCTTGAGCCATTTGCTGGATTTACCAAAATAATGACACCCATAAAACCAAGACACAAACCAATGATCTGTTTTGAAGAGATGGATTCGTTCAACCAAAAGTAAGCAATAACAGTGGTTAAAAAAGCAGTGGTGCCATTTAAAATTCCCAACATGTTTGATGTGGCTCCAAGAGAAGCAAATGCAAAGAGAGTAAAAGGCAAAGCATTACTAAAAATAGCAATTATAATAATTCCAGGTAAATGTGATTTAAATAGGAGTCTATATTTTTGTCTTAGCAGCAAAGGCATAAATACCAAGCCAGCAATTAACAATCTCAAGGTTACTAATAAAATTGGTCCAAAATCTACTGCTGAAATTTTTATGAACATAAAAGCGCTGCCCCATATAGCAGCCAGCATAGTCAGTAAAAACCAATCTTTCGATTCCATGAAATAAATAAGGTATTTAAAAGATGGTGAATTTTAAACTAATAGAAAAGTTTTAGGTTAATAATTTGGATATAAATTATTGTAAAAAAGAAGCCTCTCGAAAGAGGCTTCAAACTATCAGAGTTAGATAAGTCTGATAGGCGAATTCGGTAATTCACCTCTTGTCAAAAGGCGAACCCTCCGTTTTCTAATTTAATATAAATACTAATAAGATCACCTCCTGAGCAAGGGTATTAAAACAAGCAAAAACAAATCCCCTTAATAATTTGTAGATGCGACATCTAATTAAATTATATAGAGAATTTCTCTAAATAAAATACCGTTTTGACTGGAATAACCTTCTATTTAATGCAGTAATTCAGGCTGGTAATATTCTTTACTTTCAACCAAAGCAATATCTATGGATTCACTATCATGTGAGTCATGTAAGCTACCAATATCAAGATAATCAATGGCTTTTTGTATGTCAGCGCCAAAATATTTGAATGCAATGGTTTTTAAACCAGCACTCTTATCTACAAAAGCTTTATACTCGTTAAATATTGGATCTATAGGGTTTAAGTGTATTAAATTGTTCATAATATTTATTTTACTGTATATATATACAGTATTAAATATTATTATTAGACCCAAGTCAACTATTGAGTAAAATAGAAATATTACCTATAAACACTTTTTGTGAATATTAAAGAAGACATAACCGCTAGGATTGAAGTAATACAAGCTGTAAACGATATTAAAATTTTAAAATTTAAGTATTTGAATGCTTGTGATTTAAAAAAACCAAAAGATATTCTGGAATGCTTTGATTCAAAAAAAGTTTACATAGATTTTGAAGATTTCGGCATCTTCTCCTCTGCTCAAGATATGGTAGAAAAATACAAACTTTATTCATGCCATCCGCATCTTATAGAGCAGCATTCAGGTAAAAACCAAATTATCAAATTACTATCAGATAACGAGGCATCAGGATTTTGGTCTCTGTCATATAGCTTGATTGATACTCTAAAGAATTTTAGCTTAAATATTACTGGTGCCTACGAAGACTTATACATTCTTGATGATAATAAGAATTGGCTAATCAAAGAAACTATTTTTAAAAAGAGAAGCAGTCTATACAAATCATTGTCTGCAGAGCATTGCTCAAATTCAAGAATTGCCAGATCGTTAAGCGCGAAAGAGACTGTCTAAATTTTTAAAGGCTTTGAATTCAAGCGCATTGCCGCTTGGATCTTTGAGAAACATTGTTCTCTGCTCTCCTGGTTGACCTTCAAAACGAATTTTCGGCTCAATAACAAAAGCCTGTTTCTTTTTTTTAAGTTGCTCCAATAGATTGTCAAATTGGTCGAAGCTCAAGATAACTCCAAAATGTGGAACTGGCACCTCATCACCATCAACTGAATTTGTGTTCTCTGTATGAACTTTTTCAACATAGTGGCAAACTATCTGATGCCCAAACAAGTTAAAATCAACCCAAGAATTGCTTGATCTGCCTCTTTTGCATCCTAGTATATTTTGATAGAAGTAAGTAGCTTTAATTAAATCATTAACTGGAATAGCTAAGTGGAATGGATTCATCATGCCTGAATTGTTAGTTAAATGTTAAAATCAACATATTACATTAGGCAAAGGGAGATTATGAAAAAATTATTAGAGTATGTTGGTTATCTTGTGCTCAGCGGCTTAGCTGTTGCATCACTATATTTAGCAAATTTATTTTTAATGAAGCCTTATTCAATAGACCATTACTTGGCAAAAGAATTGGTAATGGGCCTATTGGAATCGCCTGAATTTATGACATATATTGGGATTTTTGATCTCTATAATTCAATTCTAAAGCACAATCAGAAGCTGAGCATTAATACATTAGCAGATGGTGAAGAGGACTATCAAGATACCTTAAAGCATCTTTCTATTCTAAATAAGTACGACACTAAAGCCTTAACAGATGTCCAAAAAGTGACACAAAAAATAGCTATTTTTGATACTGAAAATAGTATTGATAGATTTGAGAATTTTAGATTCCATTCCTATCCTTTTAATCAAATAAGTGGTAATCATCTCAACCTTGTTGAGTTCATGACAGACACACATCCCATTCGAAATTTCCGAGAAGCCACAGATTACATAAAAAGAGCCAGGCTTTTTGATGAGTCCATGAAATCAGATTTGATCTGGCTAGAGGAGCAAAAAAAATTAGGAATTTTTGCTCCTCAATTTGTATTTGATCATGTGATCAGGCAACTCAAAGAGCTGCTCTCTTACAGTGATGATGAAAATCCATTGATGCAAGTTTTTATAAGGAAAGTAAGCGAGCTTGAACTTTCTACACAGATGCAAGAATCTTTGTTCAATGAACTCAGCATGGTCATCAAATCAGATGTAAAGCCTGGTTATGAATTAATTCTTCAATACATGGAGTCGAACTATACCAATGCAAATCAACACCATGGTGTCTGGTCGCAACCCAATGGGGATGCTTTTTATGCATCAAGGCTTAGATCCTATACAACAACAGATTACACAGCTGCAGAAATTCATCAGATAGGTCTGTCAGAAGTTGAAAGAATTGGTAATCGCATGAAAGAAATATTTCTCTTGCTTGGTTATGACATCAATAAGCCTGTTGGTGAAATGATGAATGATCTAAATGAAAATCCAGATTTTTTATATGCAGATACCCCTGACAGAAAAGAAATTGTCATTGCAGATTACAATCAAATAGTTAAAGAGGCTGAGGAAGATGTAAGACCCTATTTTGAAAGATTTCCAATTAGTCCAGTAGAAGTAAGGGCTGTTCCAGAATATTCTGAGAAAACCGCTGCAGGAGGTTATTATCAAGCTCCAAGCCTTAACGGATCTCGTCCAGGTGTATTTTATGCAAATTTATATGATATTAAACAAACTCCGACTTTTGGCATGCGCACTCTTACATTCCATGAGGCTGTACCAGGCCATCATTTCCAAATAGCCCTGAACCAAGAAAATGAAAAATTAACTCTGTATAGAAAAATGGGATATAGAACCTCAGCTTTCACCGAGGGCTGGGCATTGTATTCAGAGCAACTAGCGGTTGAGGCAGGCATGACTAAGAATCTTTATGACGAACTTGGAGTTTTACAAAGTGAAATGTTTCGAGCCAATAGATTAGTTGTGGATACTGGCATGCACCATAAAAGATGGACCAGAGAAGAGGCCATGGATTATATGAAGAAAACTACTGGTATGTCAGACACAGAAGTAAGAGTTGAGATAGAACGTTACATTGTGTGGCCAGGTCAAGCTACTAGCTACAAAATAGGAATGCTAAAGATTATAGAGTTAAGAGAAAAAGCTAAAAAAGCTCTTGGAGATCAATTTGATATCAAAAAGTTTCATACCGTGGTGTTAGATCAAGGAATTGTTCCCCTCTTTGTTCTTGAGGATATCATCGACGTATGGATTATGAATTATTAATTTCTTGCCTGTCTTAAAACGGGTATCAAGAGCAAAGCTAAAAACGTAAAAACAATTATAGTTCCCAAAAGATCGCCTATAAAAAATTGTAAGACTAACTCAATGTCAGTTATAGCATTTGGGAAGCTTAAATTATTTCTACTCATGTATAGATTTACAACAAGCGCATTAAAACCAGCGGATATAAAAGTAATTAAAAAAATATGTTTGTAATTTCTTCTGTTTAAAGGGCTTGATCTTGTTTCCCCTAGAGTAAGACCCAGTGTGTTCAGCAAAATTAAGGCAAATGGAACCGACATAACACTTATAAAGCTAGGTAAAAGTGTAGAAAAAGAATATAGATCTGGATTAAGCACAATAGGCCCAACCAGCTCTCCTAAATATATTGCTGGAATAGCCCTATAGCCAAAATAAATAATGCATAAAACCCTTGCAGCATGTGGTAAATAGAATAAAGTGCCCTTGCCTTCTAAAAATATCACATGAGAATCTAAGAAGTGCCAAAGTACCCACAAAACTGTAAAAAATACAAAGCTGGTTATAGAGAGAGTGAGAAAATTTTTCACTAAGTGAATCTTATTACTTAATTATTTAGGATAACTAGGGATTCACGGCCATCTTCTTCAGACTGATGAAGTTGAATTATCCCTTCTTGGGATAATTTTCTCAGAGTTTTATAAACAGTTGAACGTGACATTCCAGAATTTACAACTATATCTGAAATGTTGGAGCCATAGTTGTTACATTCAGAACGCACAATGACTGTATAAAAAACCTTAAGTTCATTGGGGGTGAGGTGCCTAATATTTAGATCTTTCTCTAACCCATCTAGCATCGCTAATGCATCACTAATATTCTTATAAAATTCTTTCATATATTTATTTTATCAGCTCATCCTTAGTCTGACTTTAAATGAACATTAATTATTTGTCACTTGGAAAATATAAGCCTAGGACCATTGGCGGAGAGACGGGGATTCGAACCCCGGAACCAGTTGCCCAGTTACTACCTTTCCAAGGTAGCGCAATCGACCACTCTGCCATCTCTCCTGCTGATAGGTAAGGCATTTTACATTAACTAAACCTAAGAATCTCTCAAAGTGATCATTGGCGAAGCATAAATACTCTTTCTAATTGAGATAACCCCTGCAATAAATATAAAACCAATACCAAACAAATAACTCAATCCAAGAATTAATAAATTTGGCGAATAAATAAGATCTAGAAATTGAATAAAAATTACAGATGATAGAGCTATAGAGAATATGATTGCTGTTGTTGCTGATAATAGACCCAAAATCAAAAACTCTGATGCTGCTGATTTAAAAATTAGGGCTCTACTAGCTCCAATGGCATGCATAATCGCTGTTTCTTTCGTTCGCTGATCTCTGTTTGAATATACAGAAGCAATCAAGGCTAGGATTCCTGCTATAAACGTAAGGAAAAATATATATTGCACAGCCAATGAGGCGCTTGCTAGCGAGCTTTTACCTTGTTCAATAATTGCCTCTAAATTAACACTGGTGATTGTAGGAAAACGATTAGTAAAGTTATTCATAAACTTTTGTGAGTTTTCTAGCTTGATGCTCGTAATGTATGAATTGGGCAATTCTCTTCCTGCTGCAGGAGAAAGAATAAAAAAGAAATTTGGAGAAAAGCTTTGCCATTCAATTTCTCTAAAGCTAGATACAGTTACACTAAATGTTTTTCCTCCAGCTGAAAAAGTGAGCTCATCACCAATCTTAAGATTCATTGATTCTGCTATCTCCCGATCAATTGATACTTCTGCAACCTCATTGCCATTAGTCCACCATTCGCCCTCTACCAGTGAATTACTTAGGGGTAATTGATTCTGCCAAGTTAAATTTGCCTCCCGCTCCATAAGATTATCGAAATTGACATCTTCAGATCCAGGTCGAGCTGCCGATAAAAGTCTGCCACGAATCAAAGGAGTAAAATCTGGAACGATGTTTCCTTGATCTTTGAAATAATTAGATATGGGATCTAGGTTGTATTGCTGAATATTAAACAAAAAATAGTTTGGTGTATCTTCATCCAATGTTTCAGTCCATGAATCAACCAAATCCGTTCTTGTTTCCGCAAGCACCACAAGAAATAACAATGAAAGGCCAAATATAATTACTTGTAAAATACTATCATTTCCTCGCTGAACTATATTTTTTAGACCTAATTTCCAACCCGTTCCATAAGAAAATTTCATATGGGAAAGCCCATAAATCAACAGCCTACCTATTAAATATAAAAAGGAAGTGACTAAGATCAATGAAATAACTATGTATATAATTAATTTAATGTCTTGAAATAAAGCACCTAGAAATCCAAACATTGTAAAAAAAGCAACTAGATAAATCATGAGGTTGCTCGATAGCTTGATATTAAAGTCATTCCTTAAAATTCTGATAGGTTCAGTTTCACTTAGGATTTTTATATAGGGAGATGCTGTTGCAAATATCACAAAAGCAGCTGTAATGAAGCCAAGAATTATCGGCCGAGACGACGGCGGCGGTAAATCAGCATTGATAATTCCTTGTAAAGTAGAAAGTAAAAGATGCTGTAGCCCATAACCAAAAATCAATCCTAGTGACGAAGCAAAGATAGCAACTAAAGTTAGCTGCATAATTTGGTGCCCTAAAATAAATAACTTTGAAGCTCCAAAGACTTTCATTAATGAAGTATGCAGAAGGTTTCTGCTTGCATACCGTCTTACCGCCATCATGGATGCAATAACAGAAATAATAATAGTGAAAAGACTAGCTAAATTAAAAAAGGTTGTGGAATTAGCGATATCTTCTCCAAGATTATCTCCCACGTCTAATGCATTTTGCACTCTGACATTGGCTGACATACCTTCTAAAGACTTCTCAAAACGTTCAAGGTTGTCTTGATTGCCTGAAAAAAGGTTTCTATAAACTACTCTGCTCCCAGTTTGAATAACCCCCATTGCATCAACATCATTTATATTCACAATCGCGACCGGGTAAAAGCCTACAAAGCTAGAGTTTCTGTCAGGATAATCTTCAATAATGCCCTCAACTATAAAATTTTTATTACCAATGGAAACCTTATCCAGCTCCATTAATTCTAAAGTTTCTAATACTTTTCTTTCAATCCAGATGTTGCCAGGCTCGGGTGAGCCAAAATGCTTAATTTTGGTTCCCTGAGAATTAACAATCTTTAATTCACCTCTTAATGGATATGATGCAGTTACAGCTTTAATAGAAGTAAGCAGATTATCGTCTTCTGTTATTATCATGCTCAGAAATGTAGACATCTCAGCAGAATCAAGATCATTTGCTGCAGCTAAGTCCAAATATTTTGAATCTATTTTAGATGCTGATCGCAATACAAGATCTGCACCTAAAATACTTGAAGCCTGCATTTGCATGGAGGACTTAAGCCTGTCACCTAAAAACCCAACACTTGAGATCGATGTGACAGCTAAAACAATTGATAAAAATAATATTAATAAGTCGCCACTAAAAACTTCAGACCAAAATTTCTTTAAGCCATATAAAAGGCCTCTAATCACAATAATTGCCCTTCTGAGAGCTCATAAACTTCATCACATTTTTCTGCTAAAGACAGATCATGAGTTACTAGAACTAAGGTTGTTTGGATGAGTTCATTTAATGAAAATATAAGATCGGTAATAGAGCTTGAGCTCTTTTTATCCAGATTACCTGTTGGTTCATCAGCAAATAATATTTTTGGGTTGTTAACAATGGATCTTGCTATAGCAACTCGCTGCTTTTCGCCGCCACTTAATTGAGTCGCAAAATGCTTTGCCCTTTTTGAGAGTCCAACTTGTTTTAGGGCTTCGTAAGCTTTATCTGTTGATTGAGGGTCTCCTGAAATTTCAAGCGGTAACATGACGTTATCTAGAGCGGTCAATCTTGGCATCAAATGAAAAGATTGAAATACAAAGCCAACATCCTTACCTCTAATTTGAGCCCTCTTATCTTCATCAAGGCTTGTAATTTGAGATCCCAGCAACCTAACAGTTCCAGCAGTCGGCAAATCAAGTCCAGCCATTATAGCCAAAAGTGTAGTTTTGCCAGAGCCAGATGGCCCAACCAAAGATACTGGTTTACCTTGCTCAACAGATAAATTTATATCCTTAACTATTGTCAAAAGCCCCTCCGGACTGTTAACTTCTTTTGTGATGTTCTTAACTTCTAAAATTAAATTGCTCAAAGTATCCTTGGGTTTGCTTTTAGGTATTCTACTGGCACTTCCTTCATCAGTAAATTCATCAACTCAATTCAATAAAGATGAATATGTTGCAGTGGTTTTAGGAGATAGTTTAAGTGCTGGTTATGGAGTAAAAATTCAAGAGTCTTGGCCATCTATCCTTGAAAATAACTTAAATTCAATGGGTATGAATATACAAATTATAAATGCTGGTATCAGTGGCGATACCACATCTGGAGGTCTATATAGACTCCCCAAATTATTGAAAGAACATAAACCAAAATTAGTAATCTTAGAGCTTGGCGGAAATGACGGTTTGAGAGGAATGTCTATCAAGCAAGTAATAAAAAAAAATTTAGATGAGATGATAAGAATGTCGCTAAATGATGGATCCAAAGTCGCGTTAATAGGAGTGGAACTTCCTCCTAATTACGGAGCAAGATACACAAATAATTTTAAAAAAATGTATGTAGATTTAGCAAATCAATATAATTTAACCCTTATACAAGGTTCAATAAAGGAAATGGTCTCATCAAGTCTTATGCAGGCAGATGGCATTCATCCAAATATCAAAGGACATATGCAAATAGAAGAAGAAGTGAGAAGTAAAATCTTAAGTTTATTGCATTAAATAATTACTGGCTAAAGTCTCTAAAATTCTTAAATATTAGTTTTTTTGAAGTAGATCGTATTGGATTGATATCAATTCCACCTCTTCTTAAAAATTTTCCATACACCGTTAAATCATCAATTTTAAAATTATTTCTTAATGATATGAAAATAGATTCAATGCAGGCTTCATGAAAATCACCCTTATTTCTATATGATTTTAACAATTTAATTAACTTTCTCGAGTCAATTGAATCAGAGCCAGAATGGATATAAACATTACCCCAGTCAGGCTGAGATGTCACAGGACATATAGATCTAAAACCTTGAAACCGCATAACCTTATTTTGTGGCACTTTATTTTTAAATTTTGAAATAAGGGTCGAAATCGGCGCATCATCAAATCTATTCAGTTTTCGAACTGAAACTGGGGAACCTAAAATTTTAGTTAAATCTTTTTCAATTAACTTATATGCATTAGCGGGCTTAGAAAATTTTTTATTATAAAATGATGCCAAATAAAGCTTCAAAGACTTAGATTCAACTGTATGCGCAGAGTGCATTGAAATTTTAATTTCTAATGCTTCGATCACGGGAAGATTCCTAGAATTTAGATATGAGAATTCATATGCATTCCAATAATCTAAGCCAAAAAATTCATCCAAATGCTGATTATTTCTGGGTATAGAGTCTAAAAAATCTGGTGAATAAGAATCTAGTTTTGGCGTGGATTGATTTCCTAGATATTTAATCTTCACTGACGAGTTCCAACCCCTTTATGCAAAAGTATTAAACATGCGGAAGTGAGAACAGCTATAAAAAAAATAATCATTGATAATGCAAATGGTATAGATACATCGCTTACTCCTAACATGCCTTCTCTAAAGGTATTGACCACATATAACATTGGATTTGCCATAGAGATATTTCTCCAAAGATCAGGGAGTATGTTGATAGAATAAAATACCCCGCCTAGATAAATTAGGGGTGTAAGGACAAAAGTAGGAATGATTGAAATATCATCAAAGCTATCGGCAAATATGGCATTAATAAAACCCATTAATGAAAATAATATTGCTGTTAAAAATAAAACTAAGATCGTTAACAATGGATTCACAATTGTGAAAGATGGGTAAAAAAACAGACTGACACAAAAAACTATACAACCTATTAAAACGCCACGAGATACTCCACCAATGATAAAGCCAACTAAAATGGCCCAATTTGGCATTGGAGATACCAGTAATTCTTCGATAGATTTTTGAAATTTAACAGAGTAGAAAGAAGAAACAACGTTTGCATATGAATTGGTTATAACAGACATCATGATGAGTCCAGGTATCATAAACTGGATATAATCTAGCCCGTCCATAGTTCCAATTCTAGGACCAATAAGGGATCCAAAAATCACAAAATACAAGGACATAGTAACTGCTGGTGGCACTAGTGTTTGCACCCAAATCCTTAAATAGCGTTTAATCTCTTTTCTGATAAGAGTAATTAAAGAAACTAATATCTCATTTTTTCTTTTCATGCTTAACTCTTCTTAACCATTTCAATAAACATTTCTTCTAATCTATTTGATTCATTTCTCATCGATGAAACATTGATACCCAGGCTTGTCAGCTGATCAAAGAGATCATTGATAGATTGATCTTTTTGAATTGCCACATTCAAAGTGGTTGAGTCTTGTAGGGTAATTGGAAAATTTGGTATAGAGGGTGGTTGATCTAGGGCTTTATCTATATCTAAAACAAACCCTTGAACATCAAGCCTGCTTAAAAGATCTTTCATTGAAGTATTTTCAACTAACTCACCATGATCAATTATGGCTATGTTTTTGCATAATTGCTCTGCTTCTTCTAGATAATGCGTGGTTAAAATAATAGTAGTTCCTTGAGCATTAATCTCTTTTAAAAAATCCCACATTTCACGTCTTAGTTCTATATCAACTCCTGCAGTTGGTTCATCAAGTATTAACAGTCTTGGTTCGTGAATTAATGCTTTTGCAATCATCAATCTTCGTTTAAA
>Ga0213863_10000284_pt1 | contig 40213 bp, 38 predicted proteins | sample PICome_8_FD_160128 | JGI IMG/M metagenome (GOLD analysis project Ga0213863, IMG submission 160128) | Coastal seawater microbial communities near Pivers Island, North Carolina, United States - PICO497 | ecosystem: Environmental > Aquatic > Marine > Coastal | place: USA: North Carolina... | reverse complement strand
TAGGTATTCTTCTTCGGACAAAAAACCTTTGTGTACCAACAATGAACGGCGGTGGACATCAAAGTGACGCTTGGCTGTCCAGTTGATCAGCTGAATGTCTCTCAGCCCCCCGGGCGCTTCTTTGATATTGGGCTCTAGGTTGTACTCGGTGTCGTCGTGCTTGCGGTGCCTTGCTCGTTGCTCATCAATTTTGCCGCGATAAAAGTTGGCCGATGACCAGATCTTATTGGGCCCGGTTTTCTTTAGCATAGTTTCCCTGAGGGATTTGTCGCCCCAGAGTAATCTAGTTTCCATAAGATTGGTGGCGACGGTGATATCTGCTTTGGCTTCGTCCACACATTGGGATAGAGAGCGCACACTGTGGCCGATCTTAAGCTGGATATCCCACAGGAATGTAAGAAATTGCTCAATACTTGCGCGGTATTTTTGCGGTCGGTCGCGGCGCATAAGAATCAACAAATCAATATCGGAATGAGGGTGCAGTTCTCCGCGGCCGTAGCCGCCAACTGCTATAAGGCAAAGATTGTCATCCCATTCAAATCGATTCCAAGCGTAGGACAGAATAATATCGGCAAATTGAGCTGATTCGTTGACTAGGTTGTGAACCTCTTCGCCTTGATCAAAGCGGTTGTTAAAGTGCTTTTGGGCGGCGGAGAGGGCATCGCGAAAAACGGTGATTGGGTCACCCTGTTCTAGGTCGGCGGCGAATCGTTTTTGATCAAAGAATAGGGGCGCAGTGAGACCTGGTCGCAATAACAGAGCTTTTGATTCAGATGGCATTTATAAATAATCTCGGGGTCGGCCTAATATTTAATACATTCTGTGGCGCTAGGGTTCAGTAGCAGCTCGTCCCATGACGGGAGCCTCAGCGGGCTAGAAAGACTCTTCACTGCGAGCAGTAAATACTTCAACGCCGTCGGCAGTCACTAGCATTGTGTGCTCCCATTGAGAGGACAGTCGGCCGTCTTGGGTTTCAACGGTCCAGCCATCGCGTTTTAACTTGGTAATGTGCTTGCCAGCATTGACCATAGGCTCAATGGTAAAGGTCATTCCTTCAAGTAGTTCCAGCCCTGTGCCAGGTTTGCCGTAGTGGAGAATCTGTGGATCTTGATGAAATTCATCACCAATTCCATGGCCACAGTAGTCACGTACCACTGAATAGTAGTTGGCTTCGGCATGGGCTTGGATTACATGACCAATATCACCGAGGCGAACACCGGGGCGCACCATGGCTATTCCTTTGTAAAGGCATTCCTGGGACACCTGTATCAGGCGCTCGGCATGGCTGGCTACCTTGCCAACCGTATACATCTTACTGGTATCGCCGTACCAGCCGTCCTTGATCACAGTGACGTCAATATTGACGATATCGCCGCTTTTAAGCACTTTCTTGTCGCTGGGAATGCCATGACAGACTACCTGGTTGACCGAGGTACATACGGACTTTGGAAATCCGCGGTAGCCAAGACAGGCGGGGATTGCCTTTTGAATATTGACAATATGTTCATGACAGATGCGATCCAACTCTTCGGTGGTGACTCCGGGAACCACATGCTCGCCAATAAGCTCCAGTACTTCGGCGGCCATTCGGCCAGCGATGCGCATTTTAGCAATTTGATCCGGGGTGCGAAGCTCTACTGTCATTGATTGGTTCCGAAGTTGGGTTGAAGGCCAAAATTCAAGGGGCCATTGTACCCATGAATGTGGCCCCGCGGAACTATCTGCGGAGGATTTCACGGCGGTTGAGCTAAATAGGCATGTATTAAGCGTCAATGCTTGGGTTCAGCTGTGGCAGGGCGGTCAAATTTGTCAGCTTTTTAGCTTTATATGGCTGTGCGGTTATGGTATAAAGCGCGCCGTTGTAAGGATGTCCTTGCAGCGTTAATTGAAACTAAACGACACACACATTCCGACACGATGGTCTGGGTGCCTTTTAAGCGCAGTAGTTTTGCTTGTTAGGTTGATCATTGGGGGATGTGGAGGCTTAACCCCAAGAGGAAATCTTATGTCTACTGTCAGTATGCGCGATATGTTGCAGGCTGGTGTGCATTTCGGCCACCAAACCCGCTTCTGGAACCCCAAAATGAGCCAGTATATCTTCGGCTCGCGAAACAAAGTTCATGTTATTAACCTTGAGCACACTGTGCCAGCCTTTAACGAAGCATTAGAAATTTTGCGCGTTGAAGCCGCCAAAGGTAATCAAATTCTTTTTGTTGGCACCAAGCGTGCCGCACAGAAAATCGTTAAAGAGCAAGCAGAGCGCTGCGGTATGCCTTATGTCAGCCATCGCTGGTTGGGTGGCATGCTCACTAACTACAAAACAATCCGTGCTTCTATCCGTCGTTTCCGAGAACTGGAAACTCAGGAAGCCGATGGCACCTTTGAGAAGCTGACCAAGAAAGAAGTTTTGATGCGCACGCGCATGAAAGCCAAGCTTGAGAACAGCATCGGTGGTATCAAGGATATGAATGGCCTGCCAGATATCCTGTTTGTTGTGGACGTAGATCACGAGCGCATTGCTATCAACGAAGCCAACAAGCTGGGTATTCCCGTTGTAGGCATAGTGGATACTAACAGCGATCCAGATGGTGTTGATTACATTATTCCGGGTAACGATGATTCAATCCGTGCGATCAAGCTCTACGCAGCCTCTGTTGCGGACACCATTCTTGAAGGCAAAGCTCAGTCTGCGACTGTCACCAGCAAAGACGAGTTTGTTGAAGAAGTTGCTCCTGCAGCTGAAGCTACGGCCGAGCCTGCGCCAGCGGAAGAAGCCCCTAAGGAAGCTGCAGCGGAATAAATTCCACTGTTGCCGATTAGGGCAGAGCAAAGGTAACAAGAGAAAGGGGGCCGATGCCCCCTTTTTTCCAACTGATTAAATGATTTAGAGAGGAATACAATGTCACAGGTAACCGCATCTTTGGTAAAAGAGCTGCGAGATCGAACAGGTCTGGGAATGATGGAGTGCAAGCGCGCTCTGACTGAAGCTGGTGCAGATATTGACAAGGCAATTGAAGAGCTGCGTAAATCAAGCGGCATGAAAGCGGCCAAAAAAGCCGGCCGTACTGCTGCAGACGGAATCGTGCTATTCAAAGCTGAAGGCAGCTATGCAATGGTTATGGAAGTCAACAGCGAGACAGATTTTGCCGCTCGTGATGAGGGCTTTCAGGACTTTGCCAATACAGTTCTGGATGCAGGCTTTAGCGCAAAGGAAACTAATATCGCCACATTGATGGCTGGTGGTCTCGAGAGCACTCGTGAAGCGCTGGTACAGAAAATTGGTGAAAATATCTCTGCACGCCGTGCAGCTAGCCTTGAAGCACCAGTGATTGGTGGCTATGTTCACAGCAATAATCGTATCGCTGTGCTGGTGGGTTTGACCGGTGGTAGCGAAGAGTTAGCCAGAGATGTTGCTATGCATGTTGCAGCCGTTAACCCTGCAGTAGTAAGCTCAGACCAAATGCCAGCAGAACTGATTGCTGCTGAAAAAGATATCTTTGCGGCCCAGGCTCGTGAGAGTGGCAAGCCAGAAGAGATCATTGAGAAGATGATTGGTGGTCGTGTGAACAAGTTCTTGAAAGAGAGCAGTTTGATTGATCAGCCTTTTGTGAAAGACCCTGACACCACAGTAGGCAAGTTGGTTGCAGCTGCTGGTGCTGAAGTTATCTCATTCGTGCGCTTTGAAGTGGGCGACGGTATTGAGGTTGAAGAAGTTGATTTTGCCGCTGAAGTTGCAGCGCAAGTTGCAGGTGCTAGCGAGTAAACAGGAGCAGATATGCCAACCGCCGGTAAAGAGAAAAAGTACAAACGTATCCTTCTCAAGCTTAGTGGTGAGGAGTTAATGGGTGAAGAGGGCTTTGGAATTGACCCCAAAGTTCTCGACCGTATGGCTCTGGAGATCGGCCAACTTGTAGGCATTGGTGTGCAGGTTGGTCTGGTTATCGGTGGTGGTAATCTCTTTCGCGGGGCGGCCCTCAGTGCCGCCGGCATGGAGCGGGTAACTGGCGACCATATGGGAATGCTGGCTACTGTTATGAATGCTCTGGCTATGCGCGATGCCCTGGAACGCACAAATATCTCCTCTCATGTTATGTCATCAATTCCCATGAGCGGTGTTGTTGAGCATTATGATCGTCGCCGGGCGATTCGCTATATTAAAGATGGCGATGTTGTTATCTTTGCTGCCGGTACCGGCAATCCGTTTTTCACCACTGACTCTGCCGCTTGTCTGCGAGGTATTGAAATCAATGCTGATGTGGTGCTTAAAGCAACTAAGGTGGACGGTGTGTACACAGCGGACCCTATGCTTGACCCAGCAGCTGAGCTCTACGAGCATCTAACCTATGATCAGGTTTTGGATAAAAAGCTCGGCGTTATGGATTTAACAGCGATCTGCCTGTGTAGAGAGCACAAGATGCCGCTGCGGGTTTTCCGTATGTCCAAGCAGGGCGCATTGCTGAATCTGGTAGTGGGTGGTAACGAAGGCACCCTAATTGAAGAGGGGCAAGAGGTTTAAAATGATTGAAGAATTAAAACAGGATGCTGAAGAGCGCATGGCCAAAGCCCTAGAGGCGCTTGCTGGTGCATTTAACAAAATTCGAACGGGCCGCGCTCACCCCAGTATTCTGGATGGATTGTCTGTGGACTACTACGGTGTCGATACGCCGTTGAGTCAGGCGGCATCAATTGCTATTGAAGATGCTCGCACATTGTCTGTTTCCCCATGGGAAAAATCCCTGGTACCGGAGATTGAAAAAGCCATTATGAAATCGGATCTGGGTTTGAATCCATCCACTGCTGGCGCTGTAATACGTGTGCCGTTGCCTGCTTTGACTGAGGAGACTCGCAAGCATTATGGCAAGCAGGCCAAGGCTGAGGCTGAGGGCGCTAGAATTTCGATCCGTAATATTCGTCGAGATGTTATCTCCGATATTAAGGAGTTACAAAAAGCCAAAGATATCAGTGAAGATGATGAACGCCGTGCTCAGGACGATGTCCAAAAAATCACTGATCGGTTTGTTGGTCGTGTTGAAGAGGCTCTTACAGCCAAAGAAAAGGATTTAATGGAGATCTGATCTCCTCTCGGTGATGATCATGGTAGATCCCATTCCCTTAAATAGCTCCCACCCGCTCAAGCATATTGCCATCATCATGGATGGCAATAATCGTTGGGCAAAACTGCGCGGGCTTGCTGGTATTGCAGGCCATGAGGCCGGTGTTGAGCGTATTCGCGATTGCCTAAAGGCAGCGCGAAACCATAATGTTGAAACCATTACCCTGTTTGCGTTTAGCAGCGAAAACTGGAAGCGCCCAGAGTTAGAAGTGCGCGGGTTGATGTCGCTGTTTTCCTCCTACCTTAAAAAAGAAGCAAAAACATTAAGGGATGACGGGGTGAGGCTGAGGGTGATTGGCAATCGCGAGCATTTTAGCGATCGACTTAAGCGCTTGATCAGCGATACGGAAGTCATGACCGCCAGTGGCAAGTTTACGCTGTTTCTTTGCGTGGATTACGGTGGTCGCTGGGATATCGCCAACACAGCCCAAAAAATGGCATCTGAGGTACAGATGGGTCGACTGCGCCCGTCTGATATCAATCAGGAATCTTTTGGCAAGTATATGGAACAGGACGGTATCCCGGACCCTGACCTATGTATTCGTTCAGCTGGTGAGCAGCGTATCAGCAATTTCTTACTCTGGCAGATGGCCTATACTGAGCTGTATTTTGCCGACTGCTACTGGCCTGACTTTGATGCTAAAGCGATGGAGTTGGCTATTGCAGAGTACTATTCCCGTCAGCGCCGCTTTGGGCTTCGGTCAGATGAATCACGTATTTCGAGCGAAAGCTCCGAGCAGGATCGAGGCGAGAGCGTCCATGTTTAAACAGCGAGTAGCTTCAGCAGTTGTAATGGTTGCGGTATTTTTGGCACTGCTTGCCAGCCTGTCTGCCACCGACTTTAGCCTGGTTATTATGCTTGTGGTGATGGTAGCGGGTTGGGAGTGGGCGAACTTACTCAAGCTCAAGGGCAAAGTGGCAAAGGTCGCTTATCTGGTGTTGTTGCTGGCCCTATTGTTGGGTGCCGCCTCAGGTCTTGGGTTGTGGGGGGAGTTTAACTTTGCCCTCAGTGAGAAGGTTAGTCTTGTTGCTGTTGGCCTCTGGGCAGTTATCTTTCTCTGGATTCAGGGGTATCCCTCCAGTGCAATTCTCTGGTCACCAAAGCCTCTATTGGGTTTGCTCGGCTTACTATTGCTGGTAGCAACCTGGGTTGCAGTGGCAGCTATTACCCACAGTGAATCAGGCCAATGGCTGTTGTTGTTGGCAATACTTATTGTGGTGCTTGCGGATTGCGGCGGCTACATCGCTGGCAATCTGTTCGGCAGGCACAAGCTAGCGCCGGTTGTCAGCCCCGGAAAGACCTGGGAAGGCTTTGCTGGAGGCATGTTTTTGCAGCTGTTGCTTATCGCCGGGCTGATCTGGTACGACCCACAGTTGGACCCAGTTGCGCTCAGTATTATTATTTTATCGGTGGCTCTGTACTCAGTTCTTGGTGATCTACTCGAGAGCATGGTGAAGCGTCACAGTGGCGTTAAAGACAGCGGTCAACTGCTGCCAGGCCATGGTGGGGTTCTCGATCGAATTGATGGCATTATGGCAGCGCTACCGTTGTTTGCCTTGATGCTCCCTCAGACAAGCGCTCTGTAAGTCATGCAATCAATTACTCTGCTCGGTGCAACGGGTTCCATTGGCGAGAGCACCTTGGATGTTATTGCCCGCCACCCTGATCTGTACTCTGTCTTTGCCCTGACCGGCAACCAACAAATCGAAAAACTTGCTGACCAATGTCTCAGTCATCAGCCAGTGTTTGCCGTGGTCAATGAGGCTGAGTCGGCCTCTCGCTTGCAGGCGCTGATTGTCGCGGGTGGCGGTAAAACTGAGGTGCTCTATGGCGTAGAGTCACTCTGTCAGGTTGCCAGTGATCCGGCGGTGGATGCTGTGATGGCAGCCATTGTGGGTGCGGCAGGTCTAGTGCCTACATTGGCGGCGGTCGATGCGGGTAAAAAGCTACTGTTGGCTAATAAAGAGTCGCTGGTGATGGCCGGTGGTCTATTTATGGAGGCAGTGCAAAGGTCTGGCTCATTATTGCTGCCCATAGACAGCGAGCACAATGCTATTTTTCAATGTCTGCCTGCAGACTACAGCTCTGCGGCCGACAGTGGCATTAAAAGGCTTCTGCTGTCTGCTTCTGGTGGCCCCTTTCGCGGTTGGTCGGCAGAACAGATGAGCGGTGTAACGCCTAAGCAGGCCTGCGCCCACCCAAACTGGTCTATGGGGCAAAAAATCTCAGTAGACTCAGCATCTTTAATGAACAAGGGTCTAGAGCTGATCGAGGCCTGCTGGTTGTTTCAAGTCAAACCCGAGCAAATCCAAGTGGTGGTGCACCCCCAGAGCGTGATTCACAGTCTCGTGCAGTATGTGGACGGCTCCGTGCTAGCTCAGCTGGGCAACCCGGATATGCGAACCCCTATTGCACACGCGCTAGCTTGGCCTGATCGAATTGCCGCAGGGGTGGCTGATCTGGATCTGTTTGATGTGGCCCAGTTAAATTTTGAGAAGCCAGACTTGCACAGTTTTCCCTGTTTGCAATTGGCCTTTGATGCTGCCGCTGCGGGCGGCGATGCACCGGCGATTTTGAATGCGGCCAATGAAATTGCTGTTCAGGCCTTTCTTGAGCAGCGAATTGGGTTTACCCAAATTCCTCAGGTTGTGGATAATGCAATGTTAGAATTGGGTTTTTGTGAACCAGAATCACTTGCCGTAGTCCAAGAGTCCGATCTCCGGGCGCGTCAGCACAGCGCCAAATATATTGCCCAAGTTGAGTCTTAAATAATGGAATTACTGCTGACAATTTTTTATACCTTTATTGCTCTTGGCGTACTGGTTACATTTCATGAGTTTGGCCACTTTTGGGTTGCCCGCCGTTGCGGGGTAAAGGTGGAGCGGTTTTCTATTGGTTTTGGCACGCCGTTGCTGAGATGGGAAGACAAGCAGGGCACAGAGTTTGTGCTCTCGCTATTGCCTCTGGGCGGTTACGTCAAAATGCTCGACGAGCGCGAGGGCAGTGTGCTCTCGGCCGATCTCTCTTATTCCTTCACCCGCAAAACTGTCTGGCAGCGCATGGCTATCGTGGCTGCGGGTCCTGCGGCTAATTTTTTGCTTGCAGCCTTTGCCTTCTGGCTGGTTTTTCTGGCGGGCGAGCGAGGATTGGCGCCGGTAGTAGGGCAGGTTGAGGCTGGCTCTCTCGCTGATCGGGGCGGCTTTCAGTCAGGAATGGAGATAGTGGCGGTTAATGGCGCCCCGACAAATAGTTGGAATGCTGTCTCCAAGCAGTTGTTCAACTTTATTGGCACCAGCGGCGAGATACCTTTTACCGTGACCTATCCGGAGACGAACCTGCAGCATAGCCTGTCGATTACAGTGGAAAGCTGGTTGCGGGATGCGGAGGAGCCCTCGCCACTACGGGAGTTGGGCGTTATGCCTCCCTTTGAGTTGGACAGTCTTGCTCTGGCGCAGGTGATGGAGGAGGGCAGCGGTTATGCTGCAGGCTTGCGCCCTGGTGACAAGTTGCTGGCCATTAATGGCGAGACTATTACTGGGGTTCAGCAATTTATCGACATTATCGCCGCCAACCCAGGCAGTGAAGTTGAGCTGCTTTTAGAGCGAGATGATGAGTCACTACTAATGACTGCTGTGCCTGCACTGGCACTCAAAGATGGGGCCCAGGTCGGTCAGTTGGGTGTGCGACTTGCAACTACCGGCAGATATCCAGAAGGGCTGATTCGTCAGGTTGACTATACGCCCCTTACGGCAATTCCCAGAGCGCTCAATGAAACTTACGGTGTCAGCGCATTCGTGCTGACTTCTATGGGGAAATTAGTCATGGGTGAGCTATCACCTAAAAACCTCAGTGGTCCAATTACTATCGCCAAGGTCGCCGGCGACAGTGCGCGCTCTGGAATTGACAATTTTATTCGCTTTATGGCTATTCTCAGTATAATGCTCGGCGTAATGAACCTATTGCCAGTGCCTGTATTGGACGGGGGTCACCTTATGTATTACTTGATTGAGGTGGTGAAGGGTTCTCCTGTGTCTGACCGGATTCAGATTGTGGGGTATAAAGTAGGCTTTGTGATGTTGATGGGGTTGATGATTTTTGCAACCTACAATGATGTAACGCGGGTATTTTAGGCCGGTTTTTGATAGAGCCAAAACCGCAAACTATAACTTACAATCGGATTTTAAAATTTACATGAAGCGATTTTTAGCTGGCCTCTTTCTGGTCCTCTTTACCTTCTCCTCCTCAGTCTATGCTGTGGTATTCCAGGTCACCGATATCCGTATCGAAGGTTTGCAGAGAGTGTCTGCGGGTACAGTGTTCGCCGCGCTTCCTATCAGTGTGGGTGATCTGGTGGATGAGCCTTCCATCAGAGACGCCACTAGGTCTTTATTTCGCACCGGTTATTTCTCCGATGTAGTAATGGCACGTGAAAATGGCATTTTGGTAATTGGCTTGGCAGAGCGCCCAGCAGTGACTGAGATTAATCTGGACGGCAACAAGGCCATTGAGACGGAACAGCTATTAGATGCCCTACGGGACAATGGTTTGGCGGAGGGTCAAATCTTCCGTCAGGTAATTCTTGAAGGAATGACGCAAGAGCTTCAGCGTCAGTATGTGTCCCAGGGCCGCTATGGCGCTCTGGTAAAAACAGACGTGAAACAACTTCCGCGCAATCGGGTGGCGGTCAATATTGATATTGACGAAGGTGATGTCGCCAAGATTCGCCATATTAATATCGTAGGTAACAAGGCTTTCTCAGAAGAAGAGCTGATGGAGAGCTTTGAACAGAACGTTACCGGCTGGTTATCTTGGATTACCAGCAATGATAAATACTCCCGCGAGCAGCTCTCTGGTGATCTTGAAACCCTCGAGACCTGGTATCTGGATCGCGGTTTTCTGAAATTTGCCGTGAAAAGCACGCAGGTGTCAGTGAGCCCCGACAAAGCGTCTGTCTACATTACTATTAATGTGGATGAAGGCGATGTGTATAAAGTTGGTGAGGTTGAGCTGTCCGGCGAGCTGAAGATTAGTGAGGAACAGATCAGGGCGTTGATTTTGATGCGTAAAGGCATGATTTTCTCCCAGGCACTGATGACCAGTTCAAGTGAGTTTATTACCCGCCGTCTTGGTAACGAAGGCTATACCTTTGCCGAGGTAAACGGCTTTCCTGAGGTCAATGAGGAAGATAAAACAGCAACAGTAACCTTTGTGGTTTCTCCGGGCATGCGCGCCTATGTGCGCCGGGTAGAGTTCCGCGGTAATACAAAAACTGCTGACGAGGTGTTGCGCCGGGAAATGCGCCAAATGGAGGGTGCCTCCGCGACCAATGCATTAATAGAGCTGTCCAAAGTGCGTCTTGAACGCTTGGGCTTCTTTAAAGAAGTGAATGTTGAAAATCTTCCGGTTGCTGGCAGTAATGATCAGATTGATGTGGTTTATTCCGTTGAAGAGCAACCCTCTGGCTCTGTTGGTGCCAGTGTAGGTTATGCACAGGGCACAGGGCTTATTTTGGGTGCCAATCTGAGCGAAAACAATTTCCTGGGTACTGGCAAGCAGGTGGGTGTGGGTCTTAACCGCAGTACCTATCAGAGCTCCTTGAACTTTAGCTACACCGAACCCTACTTTACTGTTGATGGCGTCAGTGTTGGCTATAGTATTTATGGCCGTGATACAGACTACGACAGAATTAACGTCGCTAGTTTCTCGACTAATACTGTGGGTGCCAGCGTAAACTGGGGTTACCCAATATCTGAAATTGAGCGTATTGGTTTGGGGCTGGGTTTTGAAAATCTGGATCTGAGAACTGGGTCATTTGCCTCCCGCGAGATCAGTGATTTTGTCAACGCCAACGGCGATAACTTTGACGTGATTAGCCTCAATCTCAACTGGGTTAAATCCACGTTAAACCGCGGTATTTTTGCAACTCGTGGTACATCTCAGCGCCTGGGATTGGATGTGGCGGTACCGGGCTCTGGCCTTGAGTACTATAAAGCGACGTACAGCTTTCAGCATCTCCGCGGCCTTACAAGGTCCCTGACTCTGAAGCTGCGGGCAGATATGGGCTATGGTGAAAGCTATGGCGACACCAGTCAGTTGCCATTTTTCAAAAATTTCTACGGTGGTGGATTTGGGTCTGTGCGTGGCTTTAAACGCAATACGCTGGGTCCTCAAGACACGCCATGTAACTTTAATGATCCCCCCTGTGCGACAGCATATATCGATGATCCTGACCCCATTGGCGGTAATGTTCAGGTAGAATTGGGCGCAGAGGTGATTTTCCCGTTGCCGTTCCTAAAGGATCAGCGCTCAGTGCAATCATCTTTGTTCTTCGATGCGGGTAATATCTTCAACACTAAATGTGGTGAAACTCAGGTTAACTGTTTTAAACCTGAGGTAGAGGAGTTGCGTTATTCCGTAGGTTTGGGAGCAACTTGGTTAAGCGGGTTTGGTCCAATTACGTTTAGTATTGCAAAGCCGTTAAACTCTAATGACTTTGATGAGACGGAAGTTTTCCAGTTCTCACTGGGTAATCAATTTTAATAAATATATAGTAGGAGAAGGTTTGTGGGTAAATTAAAAGCACTTGTTTTGGTTGTTGTGGCCACTATGCTCGCGGCAGCGCCGGTAAGCGCAGTAGCGGAAGAAAAGATTGCAGTGGTCGATATAGCCCGTGCTATTTTTGGCTCTAATGCCGCGCAGGCCAGCCTTAAACAGGCTGAGCAAGGGGAATCATTTGTTGGCTTGAGAGCCAAGTACGAAGGTTCTGCGGCAGATCTGCAGGCTTTGGCCAAAGAAGCTGAAAGCAAGCGTTTAACCTGGTCTCAGGAACAGGCCGTAGAGCACCAGAAGAAAATGGAATACGCCAAGGCAGATGCTGAGTTGGCCGGTCGTAAAATTCAGGCAGAACAGCAGCAGCTTCAGCAGAAAATTATGCAGGATCTGGGGCCATTGGCGCAGGAAGCTCTGAAAGAAATTATTGCAGAGGAAGGTATTAGCATTCTGCTGCGCGCCGAGTCAGTGATGGTTGCTAGTCCCGAGAACAATATCACTGCTAAAGTTGCCGATCGTTTAAACCAGAAAACCAAATAAGCCGCTCAAGGTTTTGGTTTTTACAGGTGGGTTATGAAGCAGGATTATTGCTTAGCCGATATCGCCACGTTTCTCGATGCCGAGTTGCGTGGTGATGCTGGGGCACGAATAACCGGTCTGAACACGCTACAAAACGCCTCTAAGGGCGATCTCGCTTTTCTGGCGAATCCTAAATATGCTAATCAATTGGTCGACTGTCAGGCTGAGGCCGTGATTCTTCACCCTGCGCAAGCTGACAATTTTTCCGGTAGCTGTCTGATCTTGGATAACCCTTATTTGGGATATGCGAAGATCACTGCCTGGTTTTCCACCGAGCCTGATACAGCAGGGCAAATCCATCCCAGTGCCATTGTCGGCGACGATGCACTCTTGGGTGATGATGTGATGTTGGGGCCAAATGTGGTGATTGAGTCGGGCGCTAAGATTGGTGCTGGGTCTGTTATTTTGGCTAATAGTTATGTGGGTGCCAGATCAGTACTGGGTGAAAACTGCCATATCGCGGCCAATGTGTCCATCTATCACGATGTGATTATGGGGGCAGGGGTGCGAGTTCACAGTGGCTCTGTGATTGGTGCAGACGGATTTGGGTTCGCCCCGGATGGCGCCGGTGGCTGGCATAAAATCCATCAGGTTGGCGGTGTCATCGTAGGTGATAACGTGGAAATCGGCGCCTGTACCACTGTTGATAGGGGTGCTTTGGATAACACCATTATTGGCAATGGCGTGATTCTGGATAACCATGTGCAGATCGCCCATAACTGTGTGGTTGGAGATGGGACTGCGATGGCATCCTATTCCGGTATGGCTGGGAGCGCTCGAGTTGGCCGAAATTGCATACTGGGCGGTGACGCCTGTGTGGTGGGTCATGTAACTGTTTGTGACGGTGTAACCTTAACAGCGCGCACATTGGTGACAAAAAATATTACCGAGCCAGGGTCCTATTCCTCTGGCAGCACGCCGTTGATGTCAACCTCTGAATGGCGCAGAAATTCTGCTCGCATTGGCCAGCTAGATGGTCTGGCAAGGCGGCTGAAAAAGCTAGAAAAACAATTGGAAGACCAACAATAAAGAGTTGTGATAAAAAGAACGATAACATGAACAACCAAACGCAAGTGGGCAAGGGTTTTACCGGACATATAATGGAACTTGGAAGTTGAAATGAATGTAAATGAGATCATGGCATTGCTGCCACACCGCTACCCATTCTTGCTGATCGACCGCGTCACTGATGTGGTGGCCGGAGAGAGCATTGCTGGCTACAAAAATATAAGTATCAACGAAGAGGTTTTTAATGGTCATTTTCCTGGGGCCCCGATTTTCCCTGGTGTGATGATCATTGAGGCTATGGCGCAAATATCCGGTATTTTGGGGTTTGTGACCACTGGTCAAAAAGCGGATGATGGCAAACTGTATCTCTTTGCCGGTGTCGACAAGGTGCGTTTTAAACGGCCAGTTGTTCCCGGGGATCGGCTCGATCTGACGGCAGAAGTTGAGGCAGTAAAACGCAATATCTGGCGCTTTCGATGCACCGCCAAAGTTGATGGGCAGACCGCCTGCGAAGCGACTTTATTGTGCGCCTACCAAGATCGAGATTCCTTAGCATGATTGACCCCAGAGCCATTGTAGATCCCTCAGCGATTATTGGCGATAACGTCAGTATTGGCCCATGGACTATTATCGGCCCCGATGTGGAGATTGGCGACGGCTGTGAGATCGCTTCCCATGTGGTGATAAAGGGCCCAACGGTGATGGGCGCCAATAACAAAATATTTCAATTTTCGACCATCGGCGATGCCACGCCAGACTTAAAGTACAACGGTGAACCCACTAGGCTTTTGATTGGTGACAACAATGTGATTCGCGAAGGGGTCACTATTCATCGAGGCACAGTGCAGGACAATAGTGAAACCGTCATCGGCAGTGACAATCTGCTGATGGCCTATGTCCATATTGGCCATGACTGTGTCCTGGGTAATCATGTGATTATGGTCAACAACGCCAGTATTTCGGGCCATGTTTATGTGGGTGACTGGACTATTCTCTCTGGGTACTCTCTGGTGCACCAGTTTGTGCATATTGGCCCCCATTGCTTTATTGGTCCCGCGGCATTCACCTACCATGATGTGCCGGCCTTTGTGACCGCATTTGGCAGCCCTGCTGAGCCACGCACCATTAACCGTGAAGGCCTTAAACGCAGAGGTTTTAGTGCCGATCAGATCGCGCTGGCAAACAAGGCTTACAAGTTGCTTTATCGCCGCGGCCTTCAGCTTGAAGAGGCGTTAAAGGCCATCAGCGAGTTGGGGGATGACGAGGTGATCAAAATGCTGCTCAATTCAGTTGAGAATTCCAGCCGCGGCATTATCCGCTAGTTTATGGCTACTGGACATCAGGTCTTCGCCATAGTTGCCGGAGAGGCCTCTGGGGATACTCTTGGGGCGGATTTAATTCGCGCACTTAAGGTGCAGTTTCCCAATGCCAGGTTTGAGGGTATTGGTGGGCCAAAAATGCAGGCTGAGGGTTTTACTTCATTGTTTCAGATGGATCGCCTCTCGGTGATGGGCTTTGTCGAGCCATTGAAGCGTCTTCCCGAATTACTCAATATCAGACATCGAATAATCAAGCGCTACAAAGCTAGCCCACCTGTGGTGTTTATTGGCATAGATTCTCCAGACTTCAATGACCGCATAGAGCTGAAGCTGCATAAGTCGGGCATCAAGACCGTGCACTATGTCAGTCCCTCAGTTTGGGCCTGGCGGCAGGGGAGAATCAAAAACATTAAGAAGTCTGTAGACTTGATGCTGACATTACTTCCTTTTGAGGCAGACTTTTATCGTCGCCATCAGGTGCCTGTTTGCTTTGTTGGCCATCCTCTTGCAGGTCAGTTTCCTAAGCTGCCTGATGCTCATGCCGCTCGGCGCAAGTTAGGCCTAGCAGTCGATAAACCTGTGCTCTGTGTTATGCCTGGTAGCAGATCTGGTGAAGTGGAATTGCTGGGTAAGTTATTTTTAGATACAGCGGCGCAACTAAGTGCTCTGATAGATAATCTACAGTTGGTGATTCCCGCGGCTAATAGTGCACGGCATCAGCAAATCACAGGAATGCTGGCCGCTGTGCCGGATCTTGATGTGCATCTTTTGCAGCAGCAGTCCCATTTAGCCATGGAGGCGGCGGATGTTGTTTTGCTCGCTTCTGGCACCACGGCATTGGAAGCCATGCTTCTAAAAAAACCTATGGTGGTGAGCTATCGCCTTGGTGCATTGACCTACAAGCTGGTATCGCCCTTTATTAAGACACCCTATGCATCTATCCCTAATTTGTTGGCCAATAAAATGCTCGTTCCGGAGTTTATTCAGGATCAGGCCACTGTGGCTAACCTTGTCGCCGCAGTGTCAGAGGCATTCGAACCAGCCAACAGTCAGACGCTGGTGGCGGAGTTTGAGGATTTGCATCAGCAGCTAGCGGTACAGTCTGGTGCCATTGCTGCCCAAGCCATTGCAGAGCTTGTGGATCAATGAAGCCTTGGAAGCCCCCAGCGGGCATCAAATCTCTCGCTGGTGTGGATGAGGTTGGCCGTGGGCCACTCGCTGGAGATGTGGTCACGGCGGCAGTGATATTGCCCGCTAACCATCCAATTGAGGGCCTGACCGATTCCAAAGCCCTATCAGCTCGGCAGCGGGAAAACCTCTACCAAGATATTATCAGTCATGCCAGTTGCTGGAGTATTGGTCGTGCCTCTGTAAAGGAGATTGATCGCTACAATATTTTGCTGGCCACAATGATGGCGATGCGCCGCGCAGTACTTGGTCTAAAAATAACGCCAGACTATGTGGCAGTGGACGGCAATCGTCTGCCCCAATGGGAATATGCTGGTGAGGCCGTGGTTAAAGGCGATGGTCGCGTTGCAGTTATTAGTGCGGCGTCCATTTTGGCAAAGGTTGTGCGCGATCGAGAGATGCAAGCGATGGACGCCAAGTATCCAGGTTATGGTTTTCAAAAGAATAAAGGTTATGGCACGGCACAGCATCTGGAAGCACTCCAGAGACTCGGCCCCACGGCCATTCATAGGCGTTCTTTTGCGCCGGTCAGAAACGAGTTAGAACAGCAGCAATCTACGCTTTTTTAGGCTATTTCCTCAGGGGCTGAGCTTTTGCTAAAAAACAGCCTGCTGAGGGCTAAAAAAGCCAGTTATCACTTGAGTTAAAACTCGTCAGGCTATACATTCAAACTCATAAAAACAAGTTTATTTCCGGGGTGGTATCGTGAACTACGCAGAGATTACCGGGTGGGGCAAATACGCGCCGCCTCTTCTAATGACCAATGATGATATGGCTAAAATTGTCGATACCAGTGATGAGTGGATTTACTCAAGATCTGGTATTCGCCGGCGTCATTACAGTCATGTTTCCACTGGCGAAATGGGTTGGTTGGCTGCTGAGCGAGCACTAGCCGCCGCTGGCGTTGATGCCGAGGACGTTGATCTGGTGCTGTTGGGTTCAACCACTCCTGAGGAGATTTGTCCAAATACCGCAAGCTTTATCAAGAACAAACTGGGCGCTACCAAAGCTGCTGCCTTTGATTTGAACTCTGCCTGCACCAGCTGGCTGTACGCCATGAATGTGGCCACCGACATGATCAAAGCTGGCTCGATTAAAAAAGCTGTAGTCATTGGATCAGAGCGCCTGTCTTTGGCAATGGACTGGAGCAAGCGTGAATCTTGTTTCCTTTTTGGGGATGGTGCTGGTGCCCTAGTTATTGAAGCCACAGAAGAGCACAAAGGCTTGCTGTCTGCTCATATGAGTTGCGTGCCAGATAGTCGCGAATGTCTGCACTTGCCTAGCTGGGGCATGTCGCCTCTGCACTTTACTGGGGATATTCATATCTCGCTGAATTTTGAAGGTCAGGAGATCTTTAAAAGCGCGGTAAAAGGTATGGCGGATGCTATCGCTAATGTGATGGAGCGAGAGGGGTTAACCGCGGACGATATCGATTTGTTTGTACCTCACCAGGCCAATGTTCGCATTATTCAGGCGCTTGCCAAACGCTTGAATTTCCCGATGGAAAAGGTTGTGGTGTGTATTGAAGATTATGCCAATACCAGTGCTGCAGCAATACCACTGGCGCTCTGTGATGCCTTGGCCGATGGTCGGGTCAAACCCGGCATGACAATGCTGACTGCTTCGTTTGGCGCTGGTTTGTCCTGTGGTGCTGGTATTATTAAATGGGGTGAGCGCGCTGAGCCTTTAGGCAGTTCGGATGCGGATATTGTCCCCTATGAGGGCACTGTGTTTGATTTGATGAAAGAAAGCTTCGCTTACCACGGTGTTGATGCGGAGCATCTGTTATCTAAATGACCGCACAGTTTGTTCATCTAAGGCTTCATTCCGAATACTCTCTGGTCGATGGGTTAGTTCGTATTAAGCCGCTGGCGGCGAAAGCCGCCGAAATGGGCATGCCAGCCGTTGCCCTGACTGATTTCAATAATTTCTTTGGCCTAGTTAAGTTTTATAAAGCAGCTCAGGGAGCCGGTGTTAAGCCCATTGTTGGTGCAGACTTGCTGGTACTCGATGAGAGTGGAGAGGGCAGTCCAACCCAAATTGTACTGTTGGTTGTTGATCAGACTGGCTATCAAAATCTTACCAAAATTATGTCAATGGCTTATCAGCAAGGCCAGCGGCAGGGCATCCCCTATATCCGCAAATCCTGGTTAGCCGATCTCTCCCAAGGGCTGATCGCCCTGTCTGGAGGTCGTTTGGGCGATATTGGCGTGGCACTGGTCTCTGGCCGTACAGCAGATGCAGAGAATCTGTTGCTGGAATATATGGAACTGTTCCCCAATCGCTTTTATCTGGAGCTACAGCGCACTGGTCGCGCGGATGAAGAAGATTATCTCCACGCTGCAGTAGGTTTGGCTGGTCAATTCAGTTGCCCGGTGGTTGCCACCAACGATGTGCGGTTTATTCAGGCGGATGAGTTTGAGGCTCACGAGGCACGGGTGTGTATTCATGAGGGGCGAGCGCTGGATGATCCGCGACGGGAGCGACGCTTTTCAGAGCATCAATATTTACGTAGTGCCGACGAAATGCAGGAGCTGTTTGCCGATATCCCTGAGGCATTGCAGAACAGCGTAGAAATTGCACGGCGCTGTACATTAGAGCTGCGATTGGGGGAGTACTTCCTTCCAGACTATCCAATCCCCGACGGCATGACCATCGATGAATTCTTTGTTGCTGAGTCCCAGCAGGGCTTGCAAGAGCGCCTTGAAATTCTATTTGATACCCAGGCAGAGGACTTCCCTGCCAGGCAACAGCTCTATGCAGAGCGACTAAAGTTTGAGCTGGATATTATTATTCAGATGGGCTTTCCCGGGTATTTCCTGATTGTGATGGACTTTATTCGCTGGGCTAAAAACAACGATATTCCGGTAGGTCCGGGGCGTGGTTCTGGTGCTGGTTCGCTGGTGGCCTATGCTCTCAAGATTACCGATTTAGATCCCATTGAATACGACCTGCTGTTTGAGCGGTTTCTGAATCCGGAACGGGTTTCGATGCCGGATTTCGATATCGATTTTTGTATGGAAGGGCGTGACCGGGTGATTGCCTATGTAGCGGAGCAGTACGGTCGTGACGCGGTATCTCAGATTGTCACCTTTGGCACCATGGCGGCCAAGGCGGTGGTGCGAGATGTGGCTCGGGTGCAGGGTAAGTCCTATGGGCTTGCAGACAAGCTGTCTAAGCTGATCCCTTTTGAAGTGGGTATGACCCTTGAAAAAGCGGTGGAACAAGAAGACGAGTTGGAACAGTTTCTGGCTCAGGACGAAGAGGCCGCCGAGATCTGGACAATGGCCTTGCAATTGGAAGGTGTCTCGAGAAACTGTGGCAAGCACGCGGGCGGGGTGGTTATTGCTCCCACGGTGATCACAGATTTCTCGCCGATCTACTGTGATGATAGCGGCGGCGGGGTCGTTACCCAGTTTGATAAAAACGATGTGGAAGAGGCTGGCCTGGTTAAGTTTGACTTTCTGGGCCTGCGCACATTGACCATTATTGACTGGGCTGTGCGCATGATTAATCGCACCAATGCGGCCAATGGTGAGGCGCTGCTGGATATAGAGAAAATCCCTCTGGATGATGCCAGCACCTATCAATTGATGCAGCGGGCCGAAACGACCGCCGTATTTCAGCTAGAGTCTCGGGGTATGAAAGAGCTAATTAAAAAGCTCGGCCCGGACCGCTTCGAAGATATTGTGGCACTGGTGGCGCTATTTCGCCCTGGCCCATTGCAGTCGGGGATGGTTGATGACTTTATCAACCGTAAAAAGGGTCGCGCAGAAGTTAGCTATCCGCATTCCCAGTATCAGCATGAATGCCTTAAGCCTGCGTTAGAGCCTACTTACGGCATTATTCTCTATCAGGAACAGGTGATGCAAATCGCTCAGGAAATGGGCGGCTATACATTGGGTGGTGCGGACCTGTTGCGCCGTGCTATGGGTAAAAAGAACGCCGCCGAGATGGCTAAGCAGCGGGAGTTGTTTACCGCAGGGGCGGTAGAGAAGGGCTTTGCTCAGGATCTGGCCTCGAATATTTTTGATTTGATGGAAAAATTTGCTGGCTATGGTTTTAACAAGTCTCACTCTGCAGCCTATGCTCTGGTCGCTTACCAGACCGGTTGGTTAAAAGCCCATTACCCCGCAGAGTTCATGGCTGCAACCATATCGTCGGATATGGACAAGACCGATAAGGTTGTGTCCTTTATTGATGAATGTCGTGCCATGGGGCTGGATTTGCTGCCACCGGACGTGAATCAGGGCCAGTTTCATTTTAGTGTCGATGGTCAGGGCCGCGTGATCTATGGACTGGGTGCCATCAAAGGCCTTGGTGAAGGCCCGGTCGAGAATATTATTGCCGCCAGAACCGAAGGTGGCCCGTTTAAAGATCTGTTTGATTTCTGTTCTCGGGTGGATGGTCGCAAGGTTAATAAGCGCGCATTGGAGGCGATGATCCGCTCTGGAGCGCTGGATGAAATTGGCCCGGAAGGCGAGATGGGTTATCGACGCGCAGTGATGCTGGCTGGGATGGACGAGGCAGTGAAGTTGGCGGAACAGCATGCACGCAATACTAGCAGTGGCATGGGCGATCTATTTGGTGACTCTGTTGTTGAAAGCGCCTCGGATATTAACTACAACAGCTACAACGGTGCTCGGCCTCTATCGGTTCGCGACCGCCTCAATGGTGAAAAAGAGACCTTGGGTTTGTATTTGACTGGTCATCCTATCGATGAGTACGAAGAAGAGTTGCGTTCTATGGTGCCTAGCCGTATCTCTGATCTGCGCCCGGGCAAAGAAGCCGCCACGGTATCAGGGATGGTAATCGGTATGCGTATTATGAAAAACAAGCGCGGTGATAGCTTTGCCTTCTTAACGCTAGATGACAAGAGCGGGCGTATTGAGTTGTCTGTTTGGGCAGAAAAGTTTAACGCCTATCGCGACATTTTGACCAAAGATGCGTTGCTTGTTATCCAGGGCGCAGTGTCTGAAGACAGCTTTACTGGTGGTTTGAAAATGGTGGCTGATTCTATTCAGTCGATTTATGAGGCTAGATGCAGTAAGTTAAGCCGGTTGCAGCTGTCGATCCCGCAGCCGGACACCGCCGCTGATTGGGTGGAGAAATTCCACCATGCCCTCAGCGATTTTAAAGAGGGCAACTGTCCTGTCACTGTTGAGTATCAGATGGCGAGTGCGGTGGGCGAGCTTAAGCTGGGTCGCCAGTGGTTGGTGCAGCCGCGAGATGAATTAATTTCCCGTCTGCGGGAAGATTTTGGTAAAAATAGCGTTACCTTGCACTATCATTAAACAATCAGCTAACAAGCGGCTGGCGAGCGCGCTCAGAGATGTTAGAATGCGCCCAGAATTTCCATATCTGTAGGGACTCCCTTGTCATGAACCTGAATTATCTAGCGTTTGAGCAACCAATAGCCGAACTAGAAGCGAAGATTGAAGAGTTGCACCTCGTTGGCAATGACAACGAACTCAATATCGCTGAAGAAGTGGCCAAACTGCGTGATAAGTCGACCAAGTTAACCGAAAATATTTATGCCAAGCTCAGCCCTTGGCAGGTTGTGCAGGTAGCTCGGCATCCCCAACGCCCCTATAGCCTTGATTATATTCAGCGCATTTTTACCGACTGGGAAGAAATGCACGGTGATCGCCACTTTGGTGATGACAGTGCAATTGTTGGTGGTGTGGCGCGTTTAAATGGCAAGCCAGTGATGGTTATTGGGGAAGAGAAAGGCCGCGGCGTCAATGAAAAGGTGATGCGTAACTTTGGCATGCCCAAAGCGGAGGGCTACCGTAAAGCGCTGCGCCTGATGGAGACTGCTGAGCGTTTTAAAATGCCAGTATTGACTCTAATTGACACACCGGGAGCCTACCCTGGTATCGACTCAGAAGAGCGCAATATCTCCGAGGCCATCGCGCGCAATCTGGCGGTCATGTCCCGTTTAAAAACCCCAATTATATGCACTGTGATCGGTGAGGGTAGTTCTGGTGGGGCGCTGGCAATTGGTGTGGGCGATAAGCTTAATATGCTGCAGTACAGCACCTACTTTGTTATATCCCCTGAGGGTTGTGCCAACATTATTTGGAAGACTAGTGAAAAAGCACCTCAGGCCGCTGAAGCCATGGGTGTGACCTCTGATAACTTACAGAACTTGGGTATTGTTGATGAGACGATTCCCGAGCCTTTGGGCGGCGCGCACCGGGACATTGAGGCCATGAGTGAGACGCTAAAACAGCGCCTGTCTCAGCAGTTGGAGGAGCTACAAGCTATTCCCCCCGAAGACCTGCTCGAGCGCCGTTACCAGCGCCTGATGTCTTATGGCAGGCCGGACTAAAAGTCTAGCTCTCTTCCAATAGCGATATTGCCGCCAGGGCTTCCGGATCCTGGGACTTTAGCTTGTTGGCGATATGATGCTGGAAGAAATAGCGAAAATCCACGTTCTTATCGGCTGCATAAAGGCATGCATCACCAGGTAATACTGGCGTGCTATGCATTTTATCCTCATCGATCAGCATGGCTTCTAAGGTGCCATCATGGAGCAGCCTCCAACTGATCACTTCTTTGAGCGTGATGCTGTGAAAGCCATCGGTAGAAAGTACTGCGTGGGTCCCAATACTGTCAGGCACCTCCTGGATAATCTCTCGTCCGGAGTCACACTGGTACTCGTAATAGTCAGCAGCAGTCTCCAGTTCCACCACTTTGTGCAGAGGCGCTGCAAAAAATAATTCGTCCACTCCCTGATCATAATAGCCTTCCCACTGGCCATTTAGGGGGTCATTGATTTCATCACAGGCAATCAGTTGATCCAGCCAGGGTACTAGGCCTACAACTTCGCCGGTGAGGCGCAGGCCCCAAGCCAGTACTTTGACAGAAAACAGTTTATTGGGATTCTCGGCATTGCTGTAGAGCATTTCGAGGCCATCGAGTTCGGGGGCAATACGGATTAGCTTGTTGTCAGAGAGTTCAGAGAGAGGTTTGCGTGTGAAGATATCAATCACATTGTCCATCGGGTGATCAATCGCCGTATTGGGCATAGATATGTCTCCTTGTGGCAGTTGATAGCAAAATTTACTAACACTACATAAGGTACTCCAGAATTTTATAAAGCACAACCGTTAGTGTTTTATTGCTTAATAACAATTTGACCTTACTGGTTTGAATAGATTCCGAGGCGACTGTTTTTAGGCTAGACTCTGCGCTGTAAAATTCCACGATAGCAATTTGGAGTCTCCGCTAGTGAGTATTCAGACAGTCCAGTATTACTTTGCCTATGGTTCAAATATGAACCAGGCGCGAATGCAGCGGCGGGACATGCGGGTTAAGTCTGTGCATGCCGGCTGGTTGGATGGCTTTGGATTGCGCTTCAATAAAGCGTCGAGGCGAGACAGCAAGCTAGCCTGTGCCAACATGGTCTGGGCTCGCGCCGAGCGTATTCAAGGGTTGCTTTACGAACTTGAGTCTATCGCTGAAATCGAAAAGCTCGACCCTCACGAAGGTGTGCCCTGGCGCTATAGCCGAGAGGTTTATAGGGTTCATACAGCCCAGGGGGTCAAGCCAGCCTGGATTTATGTGGCTAACCCGTCGGTGATAGACAACAATATCCTCCCCGCGCGCTGGTATGTGGAGCATTTGTTGGCAGGCCGTGATTTTCTGACCCCGGACTATTGGGACGCTATTAATACTGCCGATTGCCAGGTCGATGGCATTGAGTGGTCTTGATGGCTGTGATCTCGCCCAATATTGATCTAGCGTTAATTGTTAATCTGTTTGACACAGAGTTTTACGCCTCCTACAACACCAGATTAATCGGCGGTGCCGAGGAGCCTCTCTATCTGCCGGCAAAGCCGGGCCAGGAAGACTTTGCTCAGGCTGGCGGCCCCAGCTACCATCGTCTATTCTTTCGTGAGGATTACCTAGCTAGTGCGCTCCATGAAGTGGCTCACTGGTGTATCGCTGGCTCGCAGCGGTTGCTGCAGGAAGACTTTGGTTATTGGTATCAGCCGGATGGCCGAACTGAAGAGCAGCAAGCGCTGTTTGAGGCGGCAGAAATTAAGCCTCAGGCACTGGAATGGATGTTTTCTTTGGCCTGCGGCCAGAGCTTTCAAATGAGCATAGATAATTTAAGCGGTGGTCAATCTGCGCCCAGTGAACGTTTTACCCGGCATGTTAGCCAACAGGCAACGGAATGGTGTGTTCCCGGCGCTCTGCCAGCGCGGGCGGAGCAGTTCTTGCAGGCTCTGAGTAAAGCTTTTAGCCAGCCCGACGCCCGTGACCCAAGCCATTATCGCCTTTAATAAATAGACCCTGTTGCAGGGTTTAAAAACCATTTTAGCCAAGGGTATGACCATGCAAGCCTTTCTTATCGATTCCTCCATCTATATTTTCCGAAGTTATTTTACTCTGCCGGAAAACTGGCACGCCCTAGAGACCCAACACCCCACCAATGCCGTCTATGGCTTTACCGGATTTCTGTTGGATATACTGCGGCAAAAACAGCCTGACTACTTGTTTTGCGCCTTTGACGAAAGTCTGGGGTCTGGTTTTCGCCACCAGCTATGTCCAGACTATAAAGCCAATCGAGAACTGCCGGACGAGGCGCTCGCCTTTCAATTAAATGCCTGTAGGCAGTTATGCCGAGTGCTAGGCATTCGTGAAATGGCCTCTAACACCTATGAGGAAGATGATTTGATTGGTGGTGTTGCCCATAAGGTTCGTTTGGCAAGTGGCCAGCCAGTCATAGTAAGTCGCGACAAAGATTTAACCCAGCTGGTTCAGGGCAATGACCTGTACTGGGATTTTGGCAAATCGCAGCCGAAAAATCAGTTTCAGCTCGAACAGCAGCTGGAGTTGGGTTGCGGTCAGATGGCGGACTATTTAGCACTGATGGGGGATAGCAGTGATAATATTGCCGGGGTTCCGGGCATTGGTGCCAAGACTGCCAAGCAGTTGCTGTCTCACTTTCCCTCGGTAGAGGCCATTATGGAGCATCTGGATCAATTGCAAGATTTGCCCATTCGCGGCGCAGGTAAACTGGCGGACAAGCTACATGCTCACCGGGATCAGTTGGCCTTGTCTCGCGAGCTGGCAACCATAGTCACTAAAGTGGATGAGGCGCCAGCACTTGAGGATATCGGCTGGCAGGGTATCTATACTGATGCCTTTGAAATGTTTTGCGAGGACATGGGCTTTGGTAATTCTTTTGTCTCAAGGGCTACTAATCTCAAACAGCGAGATATAATGCCCGCTGATTACAATGCCTAACCAGTTTGTTGAGAATATCTCTGTGAAAATTGTCGCCGATCAAAATATGCCTCTGGTACAAGAGCTTTTCAGCCCTTATGGCGAGGTGCAGCTTTTGCCTGGCCGTGATATTTGTGCCGCCGATATTGTTGATGCACAGGTTCTGCTTGTACGCTCAGTGACTAAGGTCAATCGCCAGTTGCTGGAGGGTAGTTCGGTTAAATTTGTGGGCTCGGCTACCATTGGCACGGATCATATTGATCAGGAGTATTTGGCCTCAGTAGGTATTGCGTTTGCCCATGCACCAGGCTGTAACGCAGAATCTGTGGTTCAGTATGATCTTTCTGTTATGTGCAGGCTGATGCCCGACTGGCGCCAAAAGACAGTGGGTATTGTGGGATGTGGCAATGTGGGCGGGCGTTTGTATCAGCGGCTTCGGGATTTAGAGGTACGCTGTAGGGTGTATGACCCATTTCTGTCTTTGCTGGATATTCCAGATATGGGGACCTTCGACAGTATTTTGGGCTGCGACATTATCTGTCTACACACACCAATGACTATCGATGGTGAGTACCCCACCAAGCATCTATTTGATCGACAGGCGCTAGCCCAATTGCGCCCTGATAGCCTTTTAATTAATGCGGGTCGTGGTGCTGTTATCGATAATAACGCTCTATTAGAAGGGTTTAAGAACGGTTTTTCTGGCCATGTTGCGCTGGATGTCTGGGAGGCTGAGCCTAGGGTAGACACAGAATTATTGGCCTATGTTGCGCTGGCGACACCTCATATTGCCGGTTACAGTCAAGAGGGCAAGCGCAATGGCTCTGAGATGGTGTATCGCGCATTTATGGCATATCTGGGCGAGCAGGTGGCGAATGAATCAGGCTCCTTTAAAGAGGCTTATGTTGCCTTAGAGGCGCACAGCTTAAACGAGGCGATTCTGGGCAGTTATGATGTTGCTCTGGATGATCGGCGCATGCGCGACGAGATTAACGCGGCTCAGGCAAGTGGCGATATGGAGGCTGTAGCTCAAGCTTTTGACCGATTGCGCAGAGACTACCAGGTTAGACGAGAATGCAGTTTCTACGCCGTAAGCAATCAGCTCAAAGCTTTGAGGGATTATCGCAGTCTAGGTTTTGCTGTTATCTAATTGATCGCAGGCATTTTTTATCATTTCTTCGGTGATAGGAATCTCCACACCGTGTTCATCAATAATGGCGGCGCCGTTAAAATTGGACTCTGCTGCCCCTTGTTTTGTGTTGGCGTCTTTTTGCTGTGGTTTTTCCTCTGCCATTTGATTTCCTTGTAAATGGTTTGTCCTAGTCAGGCCCGTAGGCGCTCCAAAAAGTTAGCAAGTCGACCAATTGATTCGGTTAGCTGATCTTGATCTGGAAGAAACACAATGCGGAAATGCTGCTTGTCTGCCAGATTAAATGCTGAACCTTGGACCATTAGAATACGCTCTTGTTGTAATAGTTCCAGTATTAGCTGTTCGTCATTTGCAACAGGATAAATCTCTGGATCCAATTTTGGAAACAGGTACATCGCAGATTTTGGCTTAACACAGCTAACACCGGGTATCGCTGTTACGAGATTGTAAGCCAAATCGCGCTGAGCGAGCAGGCGCCCACCGGGGGTAATCAAATCTTCAATGCTCTGACGCCCACCAAGGGCGGTCTGCACCGCAAGCATAGCTGGTGCGTTAGCGCAGAGTCGCATTGAGGCGAGCATTTCCAGACCTTCGATATAGTTGGCGGCATTGTGTTTGGCGCCACTGATCAACATCCAGCCGGAGCGAAAGCCCGCCAGCCGATAAGTTTTGGATAACCCATTAAAGGTCAGGCAGAGTACCTCCTTAACCATCGCTGACAATGGGTGGTGCACTGCGTCATCGTAAACAATACGATCGTAGATCTCATCGGCAAAAACCACTAGGTTGTGTCGCTCGGCTAGTGCCACTAACTGTTCTAGTGTCTGTTGTGAATAGACTGCTCCAGTGGGGTTGTTAGGATTAATAATCACCAAGCCTCGCGTGTTGGCGGTAATTTTTGACTCTATATCTGCAATGTCTGGTTGCCAGTCGTCCTCTTCGTTACAGCTGTAGTGAATTGGTGTGCCGCCGGCCATAGATACTGCAGCGGTCCAGAGTGGGTAGTCAGGAGAGGGGATCAGTATTTCATCATCTGGATTAAGCAGTGCTTGCATCGCCATTACAATAAGCTCGCTGACACCATTGCCCATAATCACATCTTCGACGTGGATATCATTAATGCCCTGGGCTTGGTAGCGCTGCATCACTGCTTTGCGAGCAGAGAACAGGCCTTTACTATGGCAGTATCCTTGGGCGTCGCGCAGATTTTGAATCACATCATGAAATATTTCGTCTGGCGCATCGAACCCGAATGCACCAGGGTTGCCAATATTGAGTTTGATCACTTTTTGCCCTTGATCTTCAAGCCAGTTGGCGTGATCAAGCACAGGACCTCGAATGTCATAACAGACATCATCGAGTTTGGTAGATTTTAATAAGTTGGACATTGATTTTGTCTGTGCATATTTTGGTTCAGAGCGGATATTGTAGCCAAAATACCAGTCAATGGGGCTGAACAAAACAAATTATCGCTATTTTTATTTACCATTTGCTCCGGCACTTAAAATTAAGTCTGCTAAGGGTTGACACTGCACCGACTGCTACATAGAATGCCGGCCTCTTAGCCAAACACGTCCCGTTCGTCTAGAGGCCTAGGACACCGCCCTTTCACGGCGGTAACAGGGGTTCGACTCCCCTACGGGACGCCATTTTTACATGGTTTTTGCGGGAATAGCTCAGTTGGTAGAGCGGTACCTTGCCAAGGTACAGGTCGCCGGTTCGAACCCGGTTTCCCGCTCCATATTAAAAGACGCGTAACTTCGGTTGCGCGTTTTTTTTGCCCTCTATTTTGAGGGGTTTGTATTCAGTCTCGTTATAGAGATAAGTTTTAGGAATTCCTCTTGTTATTATTACTGTTGCTTAGTCAGTGATTAATAATAAGACAAGAGGGGGAGAGCCAGCGGGCCCGCAAGGGTCCGCTTTTTTTTTGCCGTTAAACAGGTAATCTGAATCAACCTCAATCGAAGAATCTTTCAATCTGGGTACGTTTTGATAGGGCGTCACTATAGCCTAAGCCAATTAGTTTACGACAAAAGCCTGGTTCGAATAGTAAATAACTTGCCGCGCTGGTGCCGCCTCCCTGGGCTGTTGCGCCGGTAAGCTTGAGAAACAACTTTAAAGATGTGGGCAACTCATGAATGTGCTCCTGGGCTATCTGGTCAATCGACTGGCTTGGAGAGATCGAAAGCACATCAACCGGGTTGAGATCGGTGATGCCATTATTGGCCCGCAGGGATTCAGGCAGTGCATTGGCCAGCCTGTTGATTGATCTCAGAGTTTCAAGGTCGCTCTCGACAGAGTCTATGAAGGCGCTGTTAAACATGTGCCCAACAATCTGGGCAATAGAAGGGGAGTGCTCTGCTGCTGGTGGAGTAGCCTGTTCGCTCTCGCCCACTCCAATAATTAATAACTGCCTTGCGCCCATATGCAGGGCAGGGCTTATGGGCTTTAGCTGTCGCACAGCGCCATCGCCAAAATAACCATCTTCTAATTTAACGGCTGGAAATAAACTGGGAATCGCTGTGCTGGCCATAAGATGATCAATACTGATATCAATCTTTTTACCCCGGCGACGTGCTCGGGACCAGGGCGCAATTTGCTCCTGTCCCTGAAAGAAGGTCACTGATTTACCCGAAGCATAGCTCATGGCCGTGATTGCGATGGCCTCGAGCTCACCATTATTGATAGCGGTTTCGAGATAGTCGAATTTGACATAGTTGTTGAGCAGTTGTCGCAATGGTGTGTTGTCGAGCAGGGAGATAGGTCGGCCTATGCCGTAGCCGCTGTGCAGAAATGAGGCCATTACATGAAAGGCGTTAGCCGATACGCCAAAGAAGTCGGTGCGATAAACATCCTTGGCGCGCAAGTTGTGCCAAATCGCTTCGAGTTTGTTAGCCCGCAGGCGGAAAGGCCCGGCGCGGCCCGCGATGGACAGAGCATTAATGGCGCCTGCTGAGGTGCCACAAATAATTGGAAATGGGTTGTAGACGGCCCGAGGCAAAACAGCGGCTATACCTTTTAAAACACCAACCTGATAGGCTGCCCGCGCTCCGCCGCCTGTTAAAACCAGAGCTCTGCTCATTGCTATCCCTTTGTGATTCCTTCTAATCCTGCACCAATTTCCTGTGTGGCTAATAGATTCCCAGAGCCAGCCCGGCGGCCATGCCTGTGCCTAAGTCTTGGCACTGTTGCAAATAGTCTGCATTGATAGCGCCCCTGGCGATCACCGGCTCACATATCTTACGCAGTGGGTAGCCTTTTGCAATACGATCTATATCCCTTACCGCGCCAGTTCCATCGTTCTCGGCGCTGATAAAAATCCCGTAGGGCAAGTTTAGTTTATAGAGCTCGGCGGGGTAGTAGGTGCGATCAAAAAAGTCTTTTAGTGCGCCAGACATGGTGCCGAAATTTTCTGGTGTGCCAAATAGTAAGCCGTCGGCCCAGCGCAAATCATCTAGGCCTCCGTCAAAGGCTCGCAATAGTCTGACACGCACCTGATCTTCAGTGCTTGCGCCCAGCAGTACAGATTGAGCCATTTGATCTGTGTTGCCGGATTGGCTGTGGTAGATGATCAACAGATTTTTCATAGATTTGTGGATGCCGTTGGCTCGCGCAAATAAGACTTATCTAAACTAGATAATTATTTCGATAACAGACTGTAACAGCCTGAATGCTATCTGCAAGTTATAGCATTTATCGGGAGGGGGGAATCCTGTGATATTTTTACTGACGCTGACTGCGGGTGTTTTTTCCGTTGGCTGGTGGTCTGAGTTGCCGGATCAGGTGGCCTTTATATTTGGTAAGGTTGCCCTCTGTGGAGCCTTGGGGATTTTGCATTTCTGCAGTTCCAATAGTCAAATAAAAGCGACGCTGGCAGTCTTGATCGGCTTTTTCCTGGGGGTTGCTGGCAGCCCACCAGCTATTGCAGCGACAACTGCCAATGCCTATGGATGGAGAGGATTTTGCGGTTACTGGCACGATTGTGGGGTTAGTGGATCGCAATTCCCTGCGGAGCCGGTTTACCTTTGCGGTTCAGTCCGCGGAAACAGTCAGGGGCGAGCAGCTGCATTTATCCAAGCTACTGTTAAGTTGGTACAGGCCCCCTGAAACGCTAGAAGTGCTGGAGGCCGGAGATCAATGGCAGTTTACGGTGCGCTTGCGGCGGCCAAGGGGGCTGCATAACCCCGGTGGCTTTGATTATAGGAACTGGTTATTGCGTCAGGGCTACTCTGCCACTGGCACGGTGCGCCCGAGTGAGCATTACCCTGCGCAAAAAATTGCCTATAACAATCTGTATCACAGAGCCAGAGGATTAATAGGGGAGTGGCGAACTGCTATTAGGCAGGCTATTCAAGCTGACCAATTCTCAAATGCTGGGGTGCTGGTGGCGCTAACGGTGGATGACAAACATGGGATTGCGGCCCAATGGGATGAGTATGCACGCCTGGGCATTGTGCATCTTATGGTGATATCAGGTCTGCATATTGGCCTGGTAGCGGGCTTTGGTGCCCTGATTGGCTCCGGATTTAATCGATTGCTAGTAGCATCGGGAAAGGTGTTGAATTTTACCCTTTGGCATAGGTGGGTCAGATTATTTGGGCCTATCTGGCGCCGCTTGTCGCTCTTTCTGCCGCTCTAGTTTACAGCCTGTTGGCGGGATTTTCTCTGCCCACTCAGCGAGCGCTGATCGCTCTCTCGGTGGTTATACTGGCTAAGTTGCGGTTTCGCCGTATACAGCCGGTTGCCTGTTTTTGTTGGAGCCTGTTTTTGTTGGAGCCTGTTTTTGATTGCTATCAGCCAGCCCATGGCAATCCATAGTGCAGACTTTTGGCTATCATTTGTTGCAGTTGCCACTTTGATGTTCTGGTTTTATCACTGGGTACCGACTAGCCCACAAAGGACCTTTGTTCGAGGTATTGGTGCCCAATGGGCCTTAATGACAGCGTTGCTGGTGCCTGGCCTGCTTTTTGTCGGCAAGGCACCTTGGCTGGCACCTATTGTAAATATGCTGGCAGTGCCCTTAGTGTCGCTAGTGACGGTGCCCTTGAGCTTGGCGGGCTCTCTACAATGGTGGCTCGTAGGGGATGTTACGCCTTGGTTATGGATGGGTGCGAACTATTCAATTGAAGCTCTCTGGTATGTGCTAGGCCTAATTCCTTCACCATTGGGGATCCTGACTTCTCCTGCGGTATTAACCTGGCCCCTATTGATGGCTGCTATTTTGGCGACCGCCGGCCTTTTGATGCCTGCGGGCTTTTTCGTACTTGCTGGATTGAGGCTGCGGTTGTTGTGCTGCGCGCCTCTGCTGATGGGCTTGCTAGCGCCAGCGTCAAAAGAGCCATTGCGGGTTACGGTGTTGGATATGGGGCAGGGCCTAGGTGTGGTGATCGAGACGCCAGACAGAACCCTGGTATACGATACTGGGCCGTCCTATAGCGCGAGGTTTAATGGTGGTGCTGGGGTTATAGCGCCTTATCTGCGGAGCCGCGGAGTCGACAAGGTTGATCTTTTAATTGTCTCCCATAGCGATAATGACCATGCTGGGGGCTTTGCGGGCCTAATGGGGGCTGTGAAGATTGAGGCGCTTCTATTGGGGCCAGAGGTACCTGAAAAACTAGAATCTCAGGGACAGACTATGCCAGAGTATCAAACCTGTGAGCGGGGGCAGAGCTGGGAATATCCCACTTCGGGGGCTGAGGGTTTTATCTACTTTGATATTCTTGGGCCCGATAGCCAGGCTTTAGGGAGCTTGGGTGGAAATAATAGCTCCTGTGTACTGCTTGTTCGATGGGGCAAGGCAAGCATTTTACTGCCGGGCGATATAGAAGTGGCTGGTGAGCAAGGGATTTTAAAACAATTGAAGGCATTCAAAACGCCTGAGTTAATGCCCCTTACCTTGCTGGTGGCACCTCACCATGGCAGCAACACTTCATCCTCTGGGGCCTTTATTGATGCTATAAAACCCAGCCATGTTCTGTTCTCGGCGGGCTATAAGCATTTTTTTGGCCATCCTCACCCGCTAGTGGTGGGCCGTTATCAGCAGGTTGAAAGCCAGATGTGGAATACGGCAGATCATGGGGCAGTCGCATTCGTCTGGAGCCGCTCTGGTCGGCTCAGTATTTTTAGCTCCAGACTGTGCCAGCGAGCCTATTGGTGGGCGATAGAGAGAATTGCCAGTCAGGGCCTCATAGGATGTTGATACCTTTGGCTTTATGGTAGAGTTGAGGGCGATTTAATCGGACTAAATGAGATCAACTGTGTATCAAATATTTCTTTCCGGTGGCTGGTTGATGTGGCCAATCCTGATCTGTTCTATTGTGGTGGTTGCGATCTCGATTGAGCGCTTTATTGCGCTCAAATCAGACCGTGTTATCCCCGCCGGTCAACTGGCCGATGTTTGGTCAAAATTGCGCAGCAAGGCGCTAACTGGTGAGGCGCTCAAAACCCTCCGCGATTCATCTCCTTTAGGTTATATTCTGGCCGCTGGGATCAGTAATGCAGGCCATGGCAGGGATGTGATGAAGGACAGCATTGAGGAAGCAGCGGGGCAAGTGATACACAGTCTGGAGCGATTTCTCGTATTGCTGAGCAACATTGCCAATATCACGCCACTGCTCGGTTTGCTGGGCACTGTTTTGGGTATGATTCAGGTGTTTTCGGATATTATGCTGTTTGGCACCGGCAATGCCGCGGACCTAGCCGGTGGTATCTCTCAGGCGCTTATTACCACGGCCGCTGGTCTGACTGTCGCCATTCCGGCAATGATGTCTCACCGCTATTTTGAGCGCCATGTGGATTCACTGGTGGTCCAGCTCGAAGGGCAGGCAACCAAGTTGGTTGACGCTATGCACAGTGATCAGAGCAAGTAACCCTAAATGAAATTCCGTCGCCAGGGCAAGATGGATAATGGCCTCAATCTGACACCATTGATTGATGTGGTGTTTTTGCTGCTGATTTTCTTTATGGTTACCACAACATTTTCCAAAGAAACAGGGTTGATGATCAAACTGCCGGAAGCCAGTGGTATGCCCGTGGTTGAGATGCCTGACATGCTTGATCTTGTGATCAGTAGCGATGGGGATTACAGTCTCAACGGTAAAGGTTTGATAAATCGTGAGATCGGAACCATTATGGCGGCTTTAAACGATGCCTCCGCTGGAGATATATCAGTGCCACTCATTATTACCGCGGATGCCAACAGCAGTCATCAGTCAGTGATTACCGCCTTGGATGCCGCAAGTAAGCTTGGCTTCAATACGTTGCACATCGCAACTCAACAACCTTTTGAAAAATAATATGCTAAAAGATTCTGCCGATACGGTTTCCAAGAACGGCGTTAAAACTTATGCCCGACTCCTAGGTTATGTAAGACGTTACTGGCTTGCTTTCGTGGTGGCTATCGCGGGCTTGGTGTTGCATTCAATGGCAGAGGTGGCCTTTGTCGACCTGCTGGGTTATATCACGGATACGGTCGGTAATATGACTGGTGCTGGGGGCTTGGACAGCAAGCTGCCAAGCACAGGTATAACGGCCGGGTTTGCTGAGAGGCTGTTTGGCAGTGCGCTGGATGATCGACAGTGGATGGTGATCCCGATATTTCTGGTGATTGTCAGTGTATTGCGTGGGGTTGGCTATCTGATTGGCAGCTATGGCTTGGCTTATGTGGCCAACTATCTGGTCCATGCTCTGCGCACTGAAATATTTAACAAGTATTTGAAACTTCCCTTTGAGTTTTTTGACCGTTCCATGGCAGGCCATTTGGTTTCTGTGATCACCTTTAATGTTCAGCAGGTGACTGAGGCCGGTACTAAGGCGCTTAAAATTCTGTTACAGCAGGGCAGCTTGGTTATTCTGTTGATGAGCTATCTGTTCTATGTGAACTGGAAGCTCACATTGTTTTTTATCGCTGTTATGCCGTTAATCGCCGTGGTTGTTATGCTTGTCAGTAAGCGTTTCCGACTTATTAGTTCCAGAATCCAGTCAGCCATGGGGGATGTCACCCATGTGACTCAGGAAGTCGTCAATGGCTACCAGGAAGTGCGGATGTTTGGCGGTGAAGAGGCCGAGCGTCTGCGTATGGACAGCGCCAGCCACAGCAATCGTCGCCAAAATATGAAGATGGCGCTAACCGAGGGTATTAGTAATCCACTGGTAATGTTGATTGTGTCCATCGCCTTTGGCGGCATCACCGGCTTTATGCTTAATCCGACCATATTAGCAACCATGACAACGGGCAGCTTTATCACTTTTTTGGTGGCCTCTGGCATGCTGATTAAGCCCCTGCGTCAACTTACTGAGGTAAACAGCTCTATCCAGAAAGGTATTGCTGCCGCGGAGTCTATTTTTGAGGTGATTGACTCAATTCCAGAAGTGGATGAGGGTTCTGTGGTTCGCGAGTCGGTGGAGGGTAAGTTTGAATTTTGCGATATTAACTTTAGCTACGATAAATCCTCCAACAGTGCTCGGCCGATTCTGCGTGATATCAGTTTTGATGTAAGCCCAGGCGAGACGATTGCACTGGTAGGCTCCTCGGGCAGTGGAAAAACCTCACTGGTCAGTTTGATTCCCAGATTCTACAACCATGCTGAGGGTAATATTTTGCTCGATGGTGTGGATGTAAATGAATTTTCCCTGACCAATTTGCGCCGTCATATTGCCATTGTCAGTCAAAATGTAACCTTATTTAACGACAGTATCTATAGCAACATTGCCTATGGCGAGCTGGCCGGCTGCACTGAAGCACAGGTGCAGGCTGCCGCCAAGGTTGCCCATGCTCATGATTTTATTGAGCAGATGGAGCAGGGCTACAACACGCACATTGGTGACGACGGCGTAATGCTCTCCGGTGGCCAGCGTCAGCGCATAGCCATAGCCAGAGCGGTATTAAAGAACGCCCCGATTCTTATTTTAGATGAGGCGACCAGTGCGCTGGATACAGATTCAGAGCGGCATATTCAAGCCGCTCTCGAAGAGTTGATGAAAGACCGCACCACCTTTGTTATCGCTCATCGCCTAAGCACGGTGGAGAAGGCTGATCGTATTCTGGTAATGGAAGAAGGGCGAATAATTGAGCAGGGCAGTCACTGTCAATTGCTGGAGCAGCAAGGTCGCTACGCTAAGCTATACGATAACCAGTTTGATGAGCCGGGAGTGGTCTAAGCTTGTCTGTTGAACAGTTGCTGGTCAAGGCCTGGCATCGGGATAGCTGGTGGTTGCTGTTTTTGCGTCCACTGGCGCTGCTGTGTAGAGGTTTGGCACAGCTCCGGCGGCGTTGGCTGCAAAGCAAATTCCAGGGTCTGCCTTTTGCAGTTCCAGTGGTTGTGGTGGGCAATCTCTCTGTGGGCGGCAGCGGTAAAACCCCTCTGGTTGTAGCGCTGGTTAAGGCTTTGGCAGAGCGCGGCTTGAAGGCGGGTGTGGTGAGTCGCGGCTATGGTGGCAGGGCAGCTCAGTATCCGGTTATGGTATCTGTAGCCAGTGTTGCTGCCGAGGTGGGTGATGAACCATTGCTTATCGCCCAGCAAACTGTAGCACTTGATTGCCCTGTGGTGGTTGACCCCAATCGCCATCGAGGCGTCGAATTTCTTCTGGCGAGTGCGCAGGTGGATCTGATTTTAACTGATGATGGGTTACAGCATTACGGCTTGCATCGAGATGTAGAAATTGCGGTTATTGATGGCGCCAGAGGCCTTGGCAATCAGCGAACATTGCCGGCCGGGCCATTGCGCGAACCTGTCCAGAGGCTGTCTGAGGTTGACTTTGTTTTGGTTAATGGTGCGGCTACAAGGTTGGATTCAGACTCTGAAATAAGCATACAGGCCAGTGCATTTCGCCATTTCGCTAGTGGCAGTATTATTGCGCTGGATGCCTGGGCTGAGAGTCGATCCGTGCATGCTGTTGCGGCTATAGGCAATCCTGAGCGGTTTGCCAAAACCCTCGAGGGTTTAGGTTTTGAGCTGTCTCTGGTGGGTAAGAATGATCACCAGCCGCTGTCATTGGCTGATATTAGTTTTAATGACCAGCGCCCGGTGATTATCACCGCCAAGGACGCGGTCAAATTTATCCACACCGCACCTGATAACCTCTGGGTGTTGGAGGTGGAAATGATTGTGGAATCGGCATTTGTCGACCGGCTGGTACAGCGGGCAAATTTATCCAGTGAGCATTGAGGCCAGTCAGTCGTTATGCAGTTTATTGTTGTTATACCAGCTAGATACGCATCAACCCGTCTCCCGGCAAAGCCATTGCGGGATATTGCCGGCCGGCCGATGATTCAACATGTGTGGGAGCAGGCCTGCAAAAGTGCTGCTGGGATGGTGGTGATCGCCACTGACGATAGCCGTATTGCTGATGTGGCAATGGCGTTTGGCGCCAAGGTGTGTCTAACTAGACCGGATCATGTTTCTGGTACAGACCGGCTGCAAGAGGTCGCAATTCAGCTCGGCCTGAGGGACGATCAAATTGTGGTCAATGTGCAGGGAGACGAACCATTAATCCCGCCTGCGGTTATTGATCAGGTGGCAGAGAATCTGGCGGCTAATCCCAGTGCTGGGGTGGCCACATTATGCGAGCCTATAAACTCTGTCGATGATTTTTGTAATCCCAATGTGGTCAAGGTGATTGCTGACAACCTGGGTATGGCTGGGTACTTTAGTCGCGCGCCTATTCCCTGGTCCAGAGATCAATTTGCAGGGTCTCAGGATAGTCTTCCGGAGCCCAATCTGGCGCGGCGGCATATTGGCATCTATGGCTACCGGGTGGCGGAGTTAAAGCGCTTTGTTGATTGGCCTGTGGCGCCCATGGAGCACCTTGAATCGCTGGAGCAATTGCGTTTTATTCACAATGGGGTGGGTATCCATGTGTCCGACGCGATTGAGACAGTGCCGCCCGGCATTGATACAGAGCAAGATTTGCAGGCTGTCATCGACCTTTTAACAAACCAGAGCTAACAGGAATCTGCTGCAATGACTAAAAAGACCAATGTGCTGTTTGTCTGTCTTGGCAATATATGCCGTTCACCTACGGCTCACGGAGTATTTCAGGCTCTGGTGGATACTGAGAATCTAAATGAGCATATCAGGGTAGATTCTGCGGGCACTGGTGACTGGCATCTGGGGCATGCGCCAGACAAGCGGACCAGTGCGGTCGCGTCCGAGCGTGGCTATGATTTGTCCGATTTGCGAGCACGCTTGGTCGAGCCTGCCGACTTTAATGATTTTGATTACATTATCGCTATGGATCATGAAAATATGCGTAATCTCCAAGCCATGGAGCCTGATGGCTATAGAGGTGAACTCTGTCTGCTGCTCGATCATTCGTTAAGCCCGGATTTCGATCAGTATGAAGAGGTGCCAGACCCCTATTATGGTGGTGGCGATGGCTTTGGTCTGGTTCTTGATCTTGTGGAAGACGCCTGCGCCGGACTGCTAACCCATATAAGGTCAAAGGCCTAATGGCACTGTCCCAGTTGGCTCTGAGCCAGCATTTTGATCTCAAGGCATACAACAGTCTGTCTCTACCCGCCAGTGCGGAATATTTTTGTGTTGCCACAGAGCCGGAGCATGTCCATCAGGCGGTGCAATATGCCCGGGAAAGAAAGCTTGCGATAACTCCATTAGGTGGCGGCAGCAATATGGTTCTTGCAGGAGATATTGCCGGGTTGGTTATCCTGATAAAAACCGCGGGCATTGAGGCCAAAAAAGCTAAAGGCAACTTGGTGCAGGTGACATTTGCTGCCGGTGAAAACTGGCATATGGCCGTGCAATATTGCCTTGAACAGGGCTGGTATGGGCTGGAAAACCTCTCGTTGATTCCCGGTAATATGGGGGCTGCGCCTATTCAAAATATTGGCGCTTACGGGGTTGAGCTCTGCGATCTATTTGTCTCTCTGGAGGCCATTGAGCTTAGCACCGGCAACCTCATCACACTGGATGGGGCAGCCTGCCAATTTGGTTACCGCGACAGCATTTTTAAGGGCGCTGGCCGCGATCAATATTTGATCACTCAGGTGACTCTGATGCTCTCTACCGAACCAGAGGTTAGGCTTGACTATCCAGCCCTTCAAGCGGTGCTCAAGGAACCAAATCCCACGCCTGAAGCAGTGGCTGAGGCGGTTTGTCAGATCAGGCAAGCAAAGCTTCCAGATCCTGCGCAGATTGCCAATGCGGGCAGTTTTTTTAAAAATCCGGTTGTTGCTCTAGAGCAGGCCAATGCCTTGTTGCTGGATTTTCCGCAGATGCCTTATTACCGGCAAGAGAGTGACAGCGCAAAAATCCCCGCCGCTTGGCTAATTGATCAATGTGGTTTTCGCGGTGTGCGCCGAGGTGGGGTGGGTGTGCATCAGCATCAAGCATTGGTGTTGGTTAACCTCTCTGGAACTGGTGCTGAACTGCTGGCCCTGGCGGATGAAATTGAAGCAGCAGTTTTTGCGCGCTTTGGTATTGCTTTAGACATTGAACCGCGCGTCTACGGGCGAGGCTAAAGGGGCGGCTTTGATGGACTTATTTGAATGTCAGTCGATACCGGTACCTCTCAGTCCTGAGGCTGGTACTGGGGAAATTCTGTTTTGGCCCAATTGGCTGCCCCAACTAGAAGCTGATGATTTGCTTGAGACCGCCATCAACAAAACCGTCTGGCGTCAGGACAATATTAGAATTGTGGGCAAAACCATTCCTTTGCCAAGATTGCAAAACTGGTTCGGGGATCCAAAAACCAGCTACACTTATTCCGGTATTAGGTTACAGGCGGTGGACTTTCCCGATTGGATGGATCGCCTCAGGGTCTCTGTGGAGCGCCAGACACAAACGCCGTTTAATCGGGCGCTGGTCAATTATTATCGCCATGGCAAGGACAGTGTTGATTGGCATGCAGATGATGAGCCAGAGCTTGGGCCAGCGCCTATCATTGCGTCTCTCAGCCTCGGTGCTGAGCGAGTATTTCAGCTGCGGCACAATCACAGCAAGCAGCGGTTAGCTATGAGCTTGCCTCATGGTTCGTTGCTGTTGATGGGCCCGGGTATTCAGGCCCATTGGCAGCACCGGCTGGCCAAGGTAGCTAATTTGCAAGAGCCGCGAGTTAATTTCACTTTTAGGTATATGGAGTAATAAAGATTATCACAGGGAATCAATTTTGGAGCGATCAAATTGAAGTTATCTAAGTTTGGAGAAAAGTTCTCTACCGGTTCCGGCATTGTCGAATTGATGGATGATCTCGGGTCCGCTCTCAATGAAAATCCAGATATGATATTTATGGGTGGCGGCAATCCAGGCCGCATCCCCGAGGCGGAGGCAATATTCCGCCAGCGTTTGGAGGCGGTATTGGCCGATCCAGCACAGCTTCATAGCCTGATGGGTATCTATCAATCACCTCAGGGTGACAAGGTGTTTCGCTGTCAAATTGCGGCTCTGTTAAAAAAAGAGTTTGGCTGGGATCTCTCCGAGCGCAATATTGCCATTTCCAATGGTAGTCAGTCGGCATTTTTTATTCTCTACAATATGCTTGCGGGGGCCATGCCCGATGGCAGCAACAGCTCAATTCATCTGCCGTTGGCGCCAGAATATATTGGCTATGGTGATATTGGGCTTGCGCAAAACTTTTTTACTGCGACCAAGCCAGATATCGAGTTGCTCGACGATAATTTGTTTAAATATCATGTGGATTTCTCTCATCTCAAGGTCACCGAACAGACTGCCGCTGTCTGTGTATCAAGGCCCACAAACCCAACGGGCAATGTGCTCACAGACAGTGAGGTTGAGCATCTAGATGAAATAGCCCAGACCGCTAATATCCCTTTTATTATTGACGGCGCCTACGGTTTGCCATTTCCCGGTATTTTATTTAATGACGCCAAACCACACTGGAATGCCAACACTGTATTGGTGCTGAGCCTTTCCAAGCTTGGCCTACCGGGCGTGCGCACCGGCATTATTATCGCTCGAGAAGAAATAGTGCAGGCTTACAGCAATGCCAATACCGTGGTTAGCCTAGCCTGCGGAAATCTCGGGCCGACCATCGCTCGGGAGTTATTTAGCTCGGGGGAAATCCTCAGTCTTAGCCGCGAGCTGGTGGGG
>Ga0213863_10000283_pt1 | contig 40254 bp, 31 predicted proteins | sample PICome_8_FD_160128 | JGI IMG/M metagenome (GOLD analysis project Ga0213863, IMG submission 160128) | Coastal seawater microbial communities near Pivers Island, North Carolina, United States - PICO497 | ecosystem: Environmental > Aquatic > Marine > Coastal | place: USA: North Carolina... | reverse complement strand
TTTTAAAATTCTACAACCCAAGCAATACGGAGGGTATGAGCTAGACCCCCACACCTTTTCAGAAGTGCAACTGAGAGTTGCCCAAGGGTGTATGTCTACTGCATGGGTTTTGGGTGTCGTTGGCATCCATCCATTTCAATTAGCCTTATACGATGATAAAGCTCAGCAAGAGGTTTGGGGTGAAGACGACAACACCTTAGTTTCATCCTCATATGCGCCAATGGGACAAGTTACCCCTGTTGAAGGAGGATTCAAGTTCTCAGGTCATTGGCAATGGTCTAGTGGATCTGAACATTGTGATTGGGCATTACTGGGTGGTTTAATTTTTCCGCCTGAAGGAGGTGCGCCAGAATATAGAACCTTCTTAATTCCAAAAAGTGATTATGAGATAAAAGATACATGGTACTCAATGGGCTTGAAGGCTACTGGCAGTCAAGATATTCATGTTAATGATGTTTTTGTTCCAGAATATCGAACCCATAAGCAATCCGATGGTTTTAACCTCACCAATCCAGGCTATGCAGTAAACAAGAATGACCTATACAAAATACCATGGGGTCAGTTATTTGTTAGAGCTGTATCTACCCCAGCAATTGGTGCTACAAAAAAAATGTTAGAGCTTTTCATAGAAGGAGCTAATAATAAAGCTTCAAGCGACCCCTCTAAATTAGCCGGCGATACTCATACTCAATCAATTGTTGCCGAAGCATCTGCAAAGTTAGACGCATTAGAAACTGTGATGTTTAGAAATTACGATGTTATGGTTGATCAAGCTGGTAATCAGGGAGGCATCCCCATGATTGAAAGAGTAAAATTTAGATACGATGCTTCTTTGGTAATAGAAAAGTGTCTAGAAGTTGTTGATACACTTTTTTCTAATGCTGGCGGTGGTGCAGTATTTGCAGGCAGTGACATTCAAAAAATATTCTTAGATGTCCATACCTCTAGAGCACATGTTGCTAACAATCCTGTAAGTTTTTCAAGAAACTATGGAGCTATGCAACTCGGGGTAGAAAATACAGATTATTTTGTCTAGTACTTACAAATGGTAACCACCATCAACCGGAATGGAGTGACCGGTGATGTAGCCTCCTTTGCTTGAGGCTAAAAAAACCGCTGTATCTGCAACTTCTTTCGGTAGCCCGAATCTCTTTATAGCAAGTGTATTCATAACAGCCTCATGCCAGGCTTCATCAAAAAAAGTATTATTTTCTTCTCTTAATCTATGAAAAATTCCGGTATCTATCACCCCAAGAGCAATTGAGTTTGCTCTGACACCATTTTTTCCTTCTTCTTTTGCTATGCCTTTCAAGACATGCTCAATAGTTGCTTTGGGAGCAACAGAGAGAATATCGCCTGGAGGGTATTTAAATAACCCAGCCGAACTAATGAAGACTATAGAACCATGTGACTCTCTAAGGTAGGGTAATCCAAACTTAACAAGGTTGAAAAAACCATTAATATCAGCATCAATAACCCCTTTCCATAATTCGATATCAATTTCACTGATAAATTTTTGAGGAATATCAAATCCTGCTGCATTAACTAACGTATGAATCGATCCAAAATCCTTTACAACTTGCTCAAAGATGCTCTCTACAGATATAGAATTGCTGTTATCTAGTTGATAAATATTTACGTCGGCATCAATTTCATTTGCTAGTTTAATAGCGGCTTGTTCATTTTTGTAATAGGTAATGGCAACCTTTGAGCCTGAATTAGAGAACTCTTCAGCACATAATGAACCGATGCCTCCACTGCCTCCTATAATAAGTGCACATCCATTTTTAAAATTCGAATCTATCATTTAAAACTCTTTTCAATTAATTTTCTATTCGACAAGGCCTCTCCCAGTTGACTAGTAAATTGTACTGCATAGACTCCATTAATTGCTCGATGATCATAACTTAGAGAGATTGGTAAAAAGCTTCTGCCTTCAAAGCCACTTTTTGATGAAATAATCTTCTCATAACTCTTCGAAATTCCTAATATAGCTACTTCAGGAGGATTAATTATTGGTGTGAAGAATTTCCCGCCAATTGCTCCTAAAGAACTGATGCTAAAAGATGCTCCTTTCAAGTCAGTAATATTTAATTTTCTTTTTTTTGCAGCCTCAGCTAATTCGTTGATTTCTGACGAAATATCTAAAATTGATTTTAATTGAGCATTTTTTATATTTGGCACAATTAATCCTTCAGGCGTATCTATAGCAATGCCTAGATTGACATAATCTTTTAAAATAATATTTTCTAAATTTGAATCTAAAGAACTATTGAGTAATGGAAACTCGAATAGGATTTCAGTTGTAATTTTTGCAATAAAGGCTAAAGGAGATATTTTAACTTTATGCCTTTTGCATAATTGAGCTCTGGTTTCAAGCAATATTGTTAAATCACATTCATCGTGTTGAGTGACATGTGGGATATTAATCCATGATGTATGAAGATTAGCCAAAGAAGACTTCTGAAACTTAGAAAGCTTTTCTTCTTTGATTGAACCCCATTTTGAATAATCAATATCAGGCTGCGTAAACTCAAAGCTATTACTTTTGTTGGCAGAAGAAAGTTGAAATTTTACAAATACATGCAAATCTTCTTTTACTATTCTCTTCTTTGGACCGCTCGGGGTAACAAGCGATAAATCTATACCAAATTCTCTTGCAAGCTTTCTAACTGCAGGTCCTGCATAAATATTTTTATTATTTGAAATCGAAAAATTTTGTGCCTGTTTAATTATTGATGGCGGTTCAGATTCAATTTCTTCTGCTTTTTCAGGGATAATTTGATTTTGCTTAACCTTTTGCTCTAAATCATTTTCTTTGCCATGCTTTGCCTCTTTATCTGAAGTTTCAATTTGCAAAAAAGGCGAGCCTGAACTGACAATATCACCAACTGATACCTCAATAGAAATTACTTTACCAACTACAGAAGCTGGGATTTCCATTGCGGCTTTATCAGACTCTAAAACAATAATTGGATCTTCGGAATCAACTTGATCGCCTGCTTTAACGCAAATTTCAATTACTTCAACATCTTCAGCTTCGCCTAGGTCTGGAATATTAATAATCTCTTTAATCATTAAACTTCCCAAGGATTTGGTTTGCTTGGGTCAACTTTTAGTTTTTTATAAAAAGATGTAATTTCTTTTTTACTTATATCTCCTTTTCTAAAAAGAGAGTAAATTGCCATTCGCGATATATTGTTTGCATCTACTTCAAAAAATTCTCGAAGCTTCTGCCGTGAATCACTTCTTCCATAACCATCAGTTCCAAGAGTGTAATAAGGCGCTTTAACAAAACCTCTAATTTGCTCGGGGTAAGCTCTTATATAATCAGTTGCAGCAATTACAGGTTTATCTATACTTGGTAAACACTCCTCTACATACGTTTTCTTTTTTTTGGCGGTTGGATTTAACTCATTGAAACGTTCTTTTTCCATCCCATCTTTTCTCAACATATTAAAGCTAGTTGCGCTCCATACATCCGCCATGATTCCAAGTGATTCTAATACTTTTTGCGCCTTGATTGATTCATTTAAGATTGATCCGGAGCCAATTAATGTGACTTGAGGGTCACTCTGATCCATGAGCTTATATAAACCTTTTATTATTCCCTCATCAGAATTCTTTGGTTGAGATGGTTGTATATAATTCTCATTTGTAACAGTAATGTAATAGTAGTAATTTTCTAAATCTATAAACATTTTTTTAATTCCATCTTTAAAAATTACTGCTAATTCATATGCATAAGCTGGATCATATGATCGACAGTTAGGAATTGTTGAGGAGAAAATATGGCTATGCCCATCTTGATGTTGCAATCCCTCGCCATTCAAAGTTGTTCTTCCTGACGTTGCCCCAATTAAAAATCCTTTCGCTTGTGAGTCACCGGCAGCCCATGCGAGATCATGGATACGTTGAAAACCAAACATTGAATAAAATAAATAAATTGGGATCATCGGAATGTTATAGTTTGAATATGCTGTTGCTAGAGCAATCCAAGCAGAAAATGCTCCTGCTTCGTTAATGCCTTCTTCAAGCATAACTCCATCTTTAGATTCTTTGTACCACATGACTTGATCAGCATCTTCAGGCTTATATTTTTGACCCTCAGAAGAATAAATACCTATTTGCCTAAAGAGTCCCTCCATGCCAAAAGTTCTTGCCTCGTCAGGCACAATAGGAACAATTCTCTCTCCAATATTTTTATCTTTTAAAATGTCTGTCATCATCCGTACAAAAGACATAGTGGAAGAAATTTCTTTATCCTCAAAACCAAGAGTGTATTTTTGAAAAATAGATTCTGATGGTGGCAATAGTTTTTGGGTATGGCTCCGTCTTCTAGGAATTGGGCCACCTAAGCCTTGTCTGGTTTTTAACAAATATTGTATTTCAGGTGAATCTTTTGGAGGCCTCACATATGGCAAATTTTCAATATCTTTATCCGAAACTGGAATATCAAATTTATCTCTAAATGATTTAATATTCTCTAAGGTTAATTTTTTAACTTGGTGAGTAGTATTGTCTGCTTCTCTCGATCCGGTTCCATAACCTTTGGTTGTTAAAGCAAGAATTACCGTTGGAGCCCCTTTTGTATTAACTGCCTTATGATAAGCGGCATAAACTTTATAGGGATCATGCCCTCCCCTATTTAATTTATAAATATCTTCATCCGTAAGATCATCAACCATTTCTAAAACATCAGGATCTTGTCCAAAAAATTTTTCTCTTGTATAAGCTCCACCTTTTGCTTTAAAATTTTGAAGCTCTCCATCAACAACAGCATCCATTAGCTCTTGAAGTTTTCCCTCTTTATCTCTTGCAAATATTGGATCCCACAATCTTCCCCAAATTACCTTGATTACATTCCAACCAGAACCCCTAAACTCCCTTTCAAGCTCATGAATGATTTTATTGTTGCCTCTAACGGGACCATCTAACCTTTGTAAATTACAGTTTATTACAAAAATTAAATTTTCTAATTTCTCCCTTCCAGCTAAGCCAATTGCACCTTTAGATTCTGGCTCATCCATTTCGCCATCTCCGCAGAAAACCCAAACCTTTCTGTTGTTTCTGGGTGCAAGACCTCTGGACGAAAGGTATCTCATAACATTAGCTTGATAGATTCCCATTATTGGACCTAAGCCCATTGAGACAGTTGGGAATTGCCAATAATCAGGCATAAGCCAGGGATGAGGATATGATGATATGCCTGGTTTATCCACCTCGCGTCTAAAATTATCCAAATCATCCTCAGATAAATAGCCCTCTAAGAAACTACGAGCATATATACCTGGCGAGGAATGGCCTTGAAAGTATATTAAATCCTCTTGATTATCTTCTGAGCCTTGAAAAAAATAATTAAATCCAATGTCATATAAAGTTGCTGATGATGAAAAAGTTGCAATGTGACCCCCCAAATCATCTGATGACTTATTAGCGCGAAGAACCATAACTAAGGCATTCCATCTAATAAGAGATCTGATCTTGCGCTCCATAAATAGATCTCCAGGCATTTTTGCTTCCTCGTTTACGGGAATTGAATTTCTAAAGGGAGTTGTTAAGTTGTAATTTGGAATAGTTCCTGATTCGGTTAATTTTGATGCAAGTTTACCTAAAATTAATGAAGCTCTATCATTGCCCTCCTCATCAATAATATTTTGTAAAGCATCTAACCATTCTTTAAGTTCGGGATCATTAACGGGAATATTTGATGGTGGCTGATTTTTCAAAATTTATTTTTTTTTTAATTTGACAACGCTGTCATTATATATCGATTACTTTTAAGTTGTTATTATATTGGTTCTACAAAATTTCATCAAAAGGTAAATAATTATGCGTTTTTCATACCATCCATCAATGTGCGATCCTTCATTTTATTTGGAGCTAGGCAAGGCTGCCGAAGCCGCTGGTTTTGATGCAATAACATTTCCAGACAGTATATGTTACCCAAAAGAATGTGACTCTACCTATCCTTATAATGATGATGGAAGCAGAGAATTCCTGGATGGTGTTCCCTTTTTGGAGCCATTCTCTATTATTCCTGCAATTGCAGCCGTTACAGATAAACTAGAATTTTCTACATCAGTTTATAAGCTGGCTCCTAGACAAGCAGTTACCACTGCTAAGTTCGTAACAACACTAGGTGTTATGACGAATAATAGATTTCATTTTGGTGTTGGGGTGAGTCCATGGTATGAAGATTTCTTGGCTACAGGTGAAAGGTGGGAAAAACGTGGAAAAAGAATGGATGAGCAAATAGATATCCTAAAAGGTTTGATGAATGGAGAATATTTTGCTTACAAAGGTGAGTTTTATGATATTCCTGAACTAAAGCTTTGCCCTTCACCCACAAAACCAGTTCCTATATTAATTGGAGGACATTCAAAGCTTGCCTTAAAAAGAGCTGCAAGAGTTGGAGATGGCTGGATCAGTGCTGGATTAAGTTTAGAGGAAACAAAAACACTCATAGATCAAATAAATGAGTTCAGGGGTGAATTTGGAACACTAGATCATCCAAATTATCAATTTCAGGTAATGGGGGAAGCAGCTTACTCTCCTGATGGAATAAAGAAACTAGAAGATCTTGGAGCAACAGAAGTGATTGTAGCTTTTAGAAATACCTACGAGGGCGGGCCTGATGAAAGGACATTAGACGGTATGATTGCTGAAATCAACTGGTATGCTGAAGAAGTAATCAATAAGTCAACATAATCATGGTCGGGATGGCCGGATTTGAACCGACGACCACCTCACCCCCAGCGAGGTGCGCTACCAGGCTGCGCTACATCCCGAAATAAAAAAAACATATAATATACATTTTTGAACATTTAAGTATAATAAGAGTCTTAAATAGTTATTTAGTTGTTTTACCTAAGCCTTAATATACAAAAAAGGTGTAAAAAAAATTGCTTTTTAACAATATTTATCAGAGAATACGATTTAACAACATTAGGAGCTTTGTATTATGGCCAAATTAAAAAATAAATTTAAATACTTACTTACTCTTGTAGTGCCTTTTTTTGGTACAGCTGTAGTGGCACAAGATAGTGAGGAACCAAAAAGTGGTGGTTCTTCTGCTGAAGCAGAGGGCTCACTTAGCGCTGGTGCTATAGCCGCAGCCGTTGCTGCTGCTGCTGCAATTGCTGCTTCATCAGATGATGATAGTCCTGCACCGACTCCTGCACCGACTCCTGCACCGACTCCTGCACCGACTCCTGCACCGACTCCTGCACCGACTCCTGCACCGACTCCTGCACCGACTCCTGCACCTACAGTCATTGAGGAATATGAAGTTAGTACATCTCCAATAATGGAAACATATACAGAGAACCAAACTTCAACTAGAACTACTACTAGTACTTCAACAGCAACTGTAACTCAAACAGCTACAGTCACTGATGCGAAAGATGTAGAAAGTGAAGTTGAGGTAGAAGTAGAAATAGAGCTTTCTGAGGTTGTTGACGAAACTGTGACTACTCCTGTTGAAGTTTCCGTTCAAACCGGAGTTGCTACTCAAACTGCTACAAGAACGAAGTAACAGTAATTTATTTGGCTTTAAAAGGCTCTTCATTAGAAGAGCCTTTTTTTTGGGCTTAATATTTGTAATAAAACCTTAGTTTTACATCTTTAAGAAATGGATGCAGAGATTGGATTGTTTCTGTAGCAAGGCTTTTGGGGCCATTTTTAACAGAAATCTTGGCATCCCAGCCAATATCGTCAGACTCTAAGTCCATAACAATTTGTTCTTCAGATTGCAGCAATCCAACAATAGCAACTTGTAATTCATATAGACGAGGGTTATCAAAGTCATATATCAATCTGCCTCTACTTTGCTCTAATATGCTATCAATACTTTCAATTGGATTTTTGAGCACAAAGTTATGTTCAAGACCATTAGTTTCAATAATTATTCCTTTATAGGTCTTAAAGGTCACATTGTCTCGCCCAACCCAAGTGAAGATGTTGTGCTTTATAGAGCTAAGAACTAGAGTTGCGTCCTGTTGACCGAGCTCAACCGTAATAAAGGAAAACTGTTGATTTTTTATATAGTCTTCGCTTGGGCTATAAGGCTTAAAACTATTCAATATCCTTTGAGGTGTTTCAACCCATAGAGGGAAATAATAGCTATTACAACTTGCTAGAAAGGCTAGGGGAATAATTATTTTTAATTTATTCATATACATTCTTCCATGCATGAGTAATTGACCAACTACTTCCTTGATCTGTGACACCCCATAATGGAAGGCCGTGTGTAACCTGAGCTGCACCATCTCGTGTTACAGGTCTTATGCCCCACGAGAATGATCTTTTGAGGTATGAGGTGGAAAAGAAGTCTATCGGTATTATAAAGAAGACACCCTTATCAAATGCGCCCTCCCCAAACTCTTCTTTGCTTATATCAGTTCTTGAAAAGAAAGCTCCAACAGACATTCCTGTTTCGAATCTCCTAGAAATATCCAATGTATAGCCTGAATCTCCAGCTAAATATTTGCCGCCTTTCAACCTAATTAATACTCCGCTATTTGGCTCTGTAAAGTAAAAAGTTACATGTCCAGTTGATGTCTCATAATCTCTAAATGTTAAATTTTGTTTATAATCCCTTTGCCTAACCCTCCAGGCTTCAAAACCAACCCCATAATTTTTTTCAAATGGCCTATATAAAAACTCTCCACCATAACCTCCAAACATTCTCTCAAAGATTCCAGCGCTAAATTTTGTGTAAATATTCTTGTATGGATTTGCAAAAGAATTGAATTGCAGTCTATCGATTGTAAATTTATCTCCTTCTTGTAAGTAATCAACTATGTCAGTTCGCACATGGGGAATTATGCTATCTGAAGCAAGAGTGATCTCATCAAAGTCTCCAAGTACCCCATAGCTAAATTTTCCCAATAAAGAAAGATCTTTGTTTATCATTAATTCAGAATCCATCGCTAGCCTTAATGTTCCAAAGAAGAAGCCGTCTGGTCCACCAATTTGAGCTTGCAAATCAGGCTCAATGTTATAGTGAAAAGCGGGATATTCTGCTATCGGCTGATAGATAAAATCATCCTTATTGAGCGTATAGCCCTCAATCAATGAATCTTTTAAGAAAAGCTCGGGGGTTTTTCTGCTCAAACTATTTTTAAAGTTTTGTCTAGATATTGATATAGAATTTAAGCCCATCTCTCCATTGAGATTTGTAACTTTGAAGCGATCAATGGAATCTGGGGCTACTTCATCTAACGTTCTAAGAATTCTTGTGGCCGCAATTCCATAATTAGTAAATTTATTTTGTTGATATGCAACATGAAATTCACCTTTATCAATATTTGCATATTTCAAAGTAAAGTTTCTATCTTGCAAATTAGTTAATGCAGCCCTGTAAGTAAATAAATCAGATTTAGCGGTTACTCGTCTAACTACATCACTATTCTTAACTGGTATATGGCGGTCTAATTTTCTTCTTGCATTTTCTTGCTTGCCTGCATGAATTTTGTATGAAAACCCAAAGTTTAATGTATTGCCCTTAACGTAGGCCAATTTAACGAAGAAATTTTCTGAAATTGGCTTTACTAGACCAATATTTACGCGAGAGTCCTGAATGACAGGCTCTCTCCCCTCCCTTTCATAATTTGTAGCATCCAATTCTACTTTAAGCCTTAATCCATTCGACTTTGGGATAAATAACTCTATTCCTCCAAACAACCCAGACTTTCCTGTAAACAATGTATTGAGGTTTAAAGCGCCTCCTTCACTGGTTGCATCTAAATCTCTTTCTTGTCTTGTATAAAATCTATCACTCAAATTACCTAATGGATTTTTAAAGGAATTATTACTTAATACCCCCCAACCCATTCCAAGAGTAAAATCAGCATTCTTGATTCTCTTCGAAGCAACTATAAATTCTGAAGCAAAAAGACTGGTGCCTCCAATGTCTCTAACTCCAATGGCTAACTGAGGTATAAAATTTGATTCTTCAAGCAATCTAAATTTCAAATCAAGACCTTTGTCTTTCAAAGATTGATTTCCACTAAAAGAAGACACATTACTATATAGTGCGTTATTTATATCAGTGTATTGATATGAAGCTTCCATCCAGCTAAATGGATATGCAATGATAGATCCCCTCAGGTATGGTTCATTATGTGACCAAGAAAAAGCTAGAGTCCCTTCTTCGAAAAAGCGAGCATTTGGAGCCTGAATTAAGCCCAAAGTGCCGTAATTAGAGAATGAAGGATAAGTATTGGGATAGATATAATCGCTAACTTGAGCTGTTACAACCGAACTGTAAAGGAGTAAAAAGCTAAATGCTTGTCTTACTCTATTCACAAAATGCTGCTAATTGTTAATACTATTTAATGAGGCCAGTGATAGCGCTAGACTGCTAAATATTGGCGCAACCACTGCAGCATAATTAATGCCATCAAGTTGACCAATTTCTCTTGGAACATAAATAATTGTTCCAGGATATATATCAGCATTCTTTTTAAAATTTATAATAGATTCATTAAGTAAAAAAGCATCTCCATTTGGATGAATGATAATTGACCTATTTTTTTCTGCGTACTTACCTTGACCTCCCGATAGTGCAATATAGTCTTTTGCTGAGCTATTTGACTTATAGAGTCTTGCACCAGGATTCAAGACATCCCCAAGAACATAAACTTCTGATTTATACTCAGGTATAACAATTCTATCTCCATTAGCAAGAGAGATATCTAAATTTGAATTGCTTCTTATCTTATTTAGATCAAATTCAGCGGTAACTCTTCCCACTGGCTTAGTATTTCTAAATTCATTTAATATTAATGCAAATGAATCTCCGCCAGCTACTTGTGCAGCATTTGCATTGGAAGCTATGTATTTGATCATGTCTTGATAAATTCTTTCATTGATTTGTTTTTCAACTTCTTTTGTAGATAATCTAGTTAGAGTTCCAGCAAAAGTGTATGCATTTTCTGTATAGCCACCAGCTAAAGCAAGGAGTTCTGAAAGTTTAGTGCCTTTTTTTAGGGTGTATTCACCCGGAATGCTTACTTCTCCCGATAGGTTTACTTTAATCTGGTTTATAAAAGTTGGTTCAATAGAATTCATGCTTAACGTATCGCCATGAATAGGGAGTAAGTCATTAGCTTCCTCATGTGAAATAGTTTTTGTTATGAGGCCTTGGTCGCCTGCTCTACTAAGCTGAAAAGGGAAATCAGTCTTATAGCGAGTTGGTTTAAATCCTGAGAATTTAAGCAGATCTCCAAAACTTTCTCCAGGAAGCATTTCATAGATTGCACTATAAAAAGATTCTGAAGATAATGTAATTTCTGCACCCTTAGTTTCAACCACTATAGAGTCTCCACTCCTTAATGAATTAGAGAATGAGAAATCTCCAAATGCTATTAAATTGTAGAGATCAATTGTTTCAATAACCCTATTATTTCTTTTATGCAAGATAGATCGATAAGACCCCAAATCGGTAATTCCGCCAGCATTAAAAATTGCTTGAATGACAGAAGCTCCGCCTTGAAGAATATACAATCCTGGTTGAGCGATGTTTCCAACCATCAAGATATTCATATCTCTTAGGGCGCTCAACGTTACGACAGCCTCTACTCCAATAAAAGTTTCCAAGACTGCTTCTTTAATAAGTTTTTCAGCTTCTTGAAATGTTTTAGAAGCAAGGTAAATTTTGCCAACTTCGGGAATGTGAAAGCCGCCATCTCTTTTGATCTCAATTCTTGTTGGTCTCTGAAACCCTTTTTGAGTGCCCATCAATTGCACCGTGAGCTTATCCCCAACGTCCAAAATATAATCAGCACCAAAATTTGGTTCATTTACTGGTAAAAAAGTAGACTGGTAGGAAGAAAAAAAATCTTCTCCGAATCTTCTTAGCTCATGTTCATTACCAGAATATTTAGATTTAATTTCAGATTTTATTTGCGCTAGTGTTCGCTCAGCATCTTTTAAGCTTGCTTCAAGATTTGTAACTCTTGTTTTAGGATCTACAGCGTCAATTGCTGGATCCTCAAGATTCTGTCCATCTAAAAGATCGCCCCTCAAATCTGGGGGTAATGAACTTAAAAATGATTCATTAATATTGCTACTCACCATCGCTTCAATGCCTTGTGCATTAAGATTGAAGGACAGTAAGAGAGGTATAACTGGAAGGAGTTTTAATTGTTTTATTTTCAATTTCATATTCAGGATAGACCTACTCAATAAATGTGCTCAATTTTTGAAATATTTGGCGCGTTAACTTGTAAATTAGATAAATATAATAACAGATTCTAAATTAAAAATATTGTGCTTTTTTATTTCAAATACTATAACAGTAGCCTATACAGAGAATAATGATGATCAACAACAGATGAAACTTGAAAAGATTTCTCTGCCAATAATCTACCCTGGTTACCCATGTACTTTGATAAAGATTCATCTGAAATCAATTCAATTATTGCTTTTGCTAAGGCTTGAGAGTCTTTTATTGGAACCAAGAGACCTGTTCTCTCATTTGTAATGGCATCCCTGCATCCAGGATGATCAGTTGTAATAACTGGAACACCGCTAGCTGCAGCCTCTAAAAGAACTTTTGGCACTCCTTCCGGATAATATGATGGCAAAACAAATAAACTAGCTGAAGCCATTAATCTCGGCATATCAATTCTATTATCTCCCAAATAGTCAATGCCATATTTTTCAACCAAATTCTCAAGTTCATATTTAGAAATAGAGGTTGGAGAGATTGAATCAATTGGGCCAGAAAGTTTAAATTTTACGTCATCATTTATAGTGCGTTTGACAATCTCTGCAGCCTCACAATACTCTTGAATGCCTTTATCAAATAATATTCTTGAAGACATCAATATATATTTTTCAGAATCGATTGCTTTTTTTGAAGGTGAAAACTCCTCTATATCAACGCCTGAGCCTGGGATCATTAAGATTTTTTCTTTAGCAAGCACTTTATTACTTAACAATACCTCGCTATCGGAAGTATTTTGACATATTATGCCAATCTCGTTTCTATCAAAGATAAAACTTAAAACCTTAATCACAAACCAAAGCCTGACCCTCTTTAATAAAGTATCTGAGCTGAATGCAGGACCTAATCCTGAAATCGATCCAACAAATGGGGTTGATGTTAATCTAGCAATAATACCTAGGGCTAGAATAGGTTTTATCGTTACTGCATGTATTAAATCTGGTTGAGCTCTTTTAATAATTTTATATGCTTGAAAAAATTCGAAAATAGAATGTAATATTGATCTTGAGCTTCTACTCAAAGGACTCTCTAAAAAATTAAATCCATCCATCTTTTTCTCTGCATGAGTCTGGGTAAATTCAGTATAAACAGACAAATCTATATTGTTTTTTTTTGAAGCTTTGGCGACTGGCAGTCTGTGAGATAAAAAGAACCAGTCAACATTTACAAACATAAAAATTTTTTTCATGGACTCTAAATTATCCCCAGTCCTCAGAATGCCAAAGCTCATCAGCAACTCGGTTATAAACTTTTTCAGAGCTAGGTGTTGCATCAACAATATGATAGCTTTGTCCCAGAAACTTGGCTCCTGAATTTACTGCAAATCTATCTTTTATTTCAGCTTCAGTTTCTTTGCCAAATTTAGTACGCAAAGAATTTCTTAGAATAGCTACTTCCAATGGGACTGAGAGTTGAAAAATAAATTCTGCATGTTGAATTGATCTGTATAGTTTTTGTTCAAGGTTATAACAAGATTGATATAAGGCTCCCCTAGATTTATTTGCCGGTATCCGAGGTGAGTCCATTTTTCCATTTTCTAGACCAGGGTAACGATCGCAAATTACTAGATATCCCTTTCTACTATAATCAAAAGCTTGTTTAGACTGAATGTTTCTATCATAGGCCAATAGCACTGATCTCAGAGCATAAATTAATGATACGTTTTTAGATGACATCCCAGTATGTGATTTTTTCGTTGAGAATTTCAGTCTTTTTAAAAAGCTGTAAACAGAGATAAAAAAGTTAAAGAAGAAAGTTACAAGATTTGATGAAGGTCTACCTAAGTGAAATACTTTTGTACAGAAATGTGAAGAGAAATTAGCTTGTAAACTTGTAACAAGGGAAGATTTACCAGATCCATCTAGCCCACAAACCGCCACTAAGGTACCAGGAATAAAAATTTTTTGTTTTTTTAAAAACAATTTATTTAATAGCCGAACAAAAAAATTATTAATAATAAATATCTGATATTTAACAAAACCCCTTCTCTTAAACCTTTTAAGTTTTCTTTTAAATTTCATTGATAAGTAAAATTTCTTAATGAAAGGTGATGAATCATAAACCTGATTTAGCTTCTTGAACTCTTCAATAGACATTCCCAATTCTGGAATACTTTCATAATTAAAATCATCAGCGAGATAGTTCCACTCCTTTGAATATTTTTCTAATTCTCGAAAATATTGCATCAAGCCATATACCGAACCAATTTTTAAGAAATATCTAATCAAAAAAATTGAACGCTGAGCAGAAGAATTTAGTGTTGGTAGCTCTGAAGAAGTTTCTATGTTTTGCGTTAAATACCTTTCAAGAGGAAGATCATAATTCTTAGAAACATGTTCTCCAGTTATTATTTTAAAATACACGTGAAGATGCACAAATATAGAGTTTGCCTTATCTAGGCCATAGTAATGCTCTATATAACTGTGACTAGATTGATAGGAGAGCACTCTCCTAAAGCCTTCTTTTTTAACTATATCTTCAAATTGAACTTTCTGGCTAATTGGTACATATAGATCCAAGTCTCCAATTCCATTTAAATGGTCTGCAACTGCATGGTGATCCTTCCAATTACAAAAAATAATATTTTTTGAATGTAATGATTTAAAAAGACTATTAAAAACTTGCAACATCATCAAAAACTTTGAATTTTTTACATAAACTAGGATATTGGGATAGCAAAACTTTTTCAATCTCCTGAATTCTGTCAGTAAAAGTACTCAAGGCAATAAATTGAAGGCGCTTGTGGCCTCTGCTCAATAATCTAGCCTGAATAATATCTTGCTCTGGAGATCGTAAGATGTATACGTTGATCATTTGAAGCTCGTCAGAAATAAAATTGGTTACAATCTTGGAGTCTGTCTCCAAAAAAAGAAAAGGGATATGTGATATTCCTTCATCTACTACAATTTTTAGATCTTGATATTTTGCAGGTTTTTGATGTTGATGAAAAATACCAAATTTTGAAACGCAATTAAAAAAAATATTTATCTTAAAAAGAGATGAGGCATTCTCAGCTAATGACCAGCCTAATAAAATTTTTAATCTTTGTAGCCCAAGAAAGTTAATCCCTGATAAGAAATATAGTATTTTTTTTGGGAATCTATTTTTTATATGCCTGATAACATAATCTTGACTAATCTTATTTAGAATTGTGGATTTTCCAGCGCATGGTTGGCCAGTGATTTCTATAAAACTCATAACTAGTTTATTTTTATATTAACCTCTTTTATTTGAAAGCACTGAATAGACTTTCATGTATTCTCCAAGCATATTATCTAGGCCAAAATTTTTGATGGAATATTCTCGTGAAGTTTCTCTTTCAGACTTTATTAAATCAATGTTGTCTGCTGATATCTGAAGGGCGTTTACAACCTCTGAAATACTAGATGCATCAACAAATATACACCTATTTGAAGGTGGGGAAATTTCTTTATGAGGCGGGATAGTTGATAGAATTAAAAAACATCCAGCATACATTGATTCAAGGACAGCAATTGGAAGCCCTTCTCCATTCGATAGAGAGATTGAAATATCAGCCTCAAGCATATGCTCAACAGTTAAATTTCTAGATACACGACCTTTGAATCGGATGTCTAGATTGGAATTAAGTTTTTGAGAAAATTTAGTAAGGGCATCTTTATTGGCGCCATCCCCTAGAAATACTAACTCACAATCAACTGTAATTTCTTTCAAGGCTTTAAGCAATGAAATTTGATTCTTAGTATTATTTAACGCACCGACACATAGAATCTTTACTAATGAGCTGTCACTAAAATGCTTCATGGCATCCTTGCTGTTTTTAATTTTATCAATTCTTTCGTTATCAAAACCATTCACGATAGCAATAGTTTTTTTTGCTATAAAAAAATTTATAACTTTTGGGATACTTTCTCTACTAGATTGTCCGCATGTACAAATTGTTCTGGCAACAAGCATAACTATGAAATTTAGAATCTGATTCCTAAACTTAATAACATTCCAACTATTATGGAGTGTAAAAACAGTTTTCTTAAAGATTGAAATCTTAAATGGAAAGGCTGCAATTAAAAGAATAATTCCAGTTACGCCACTATGAATATGCACTACATCGAAATTGTGCTGCTTAATTAAATTTCTAACCACTTTTATCATTTTAAAAACAGAGCCATCTCCATGAAAACCTACAATACTATCTTCAATTGGTATGTCATTTTTTAATAACGAGCAATAAGTTTGATCTACGGCTTTCTTTAATCCCAATGAAAATTGATTATACGGAGCACTGGTAGGATTTAATGTTGTAGCTAATCTAAGTAATTTCATAGGTTATAACTCAATACAGATAAATTAAGTAAAAATAATTTTAACGGCCTAGTTTGTAAAGCAGTATATAGTCAATATCAATGTTAACTAACTTTACTTTAATTTTATTGTCTGTAATTCTTTTGCAACCAAGCTACAAAAGAATATAAACCATAATAACCTCTTTTGTGATGGCTATTTCTATTTTGTAAGAGAGAAAACCCATTGATTCCTGTGTTGGCTTGCAAATAATCATTATCTCGTTCATTAAAGATATTATGATACGACTGTGTTTTCCATCCGAAGCCTGTTTTTGGAAGACTCCATCCAGCATGTTTTAATTGAGATTGATATATTTTCTTAAGGACGGTCTTTGGGCCATCTTGCATCATTACAGATGATGAGATATTCAGAGCTGCATCAATAATTTTATTATTTAAAAATAAAGGTCTTGCTTCAACAGAGTTATACATAGATGCCCTATCAACCTTGAATAACATTTGATATGGGAGCTTAAACCTTAAATTAAGTATCCTAAACTTATCTAGGGGTCTGAGGCCGTCAAGCTCGTCTAATATAGTATCTATGTAATGAAATGGATCATAATCTGTATCAATTAAATCCTTCCACTCTCTTTTTTTAAACCCATTACATGACAAGTCAATTAATAGATCTTTCTCAGGTAAAAAAAATCGCGTTAAATTTAGGCTTTTATATTTTGAAATAGGCTTAGCAAAAATTTTCCCTGGCAATCTTATAAAAGGGTCAAACCGAGCATCAAGAAATTTTTCTAATTTTGATAAATTTGAAAATGATGAATAGCCACAAAATAATTCATCCGCACCATCACCAGTTAAAGCTACCGAATATCCTGATCTTTTCACTGACTCAAAAACTATATTACTAGGGATAATAGACGTGTCATCAAACGGACTCTCGCAAATTTCAGAGATTAATTTTAATGAATCCTCAACATCATTATTGGATATTTCTCTGATTAGATGATTTTCGTGTTTTAAAGCCTCAGCCAATGATAATGATCTTAGCTTCGCATCATCTCCCTCACCAAAATCAGCAGTTATTGCAGCAATATTTTTATTTATTTTTCTGGCATTAGAAAAAATTAAGCTAGAATCAACTCCTCCACTAAATAAGCATGCAACATCAATGCTTGCATTCATTCCATCTCTTATAGAAGAAGTAACTGCCTCTGTAATTAGCTCAGTTGCTGAATTAAGATTTGTAATCTTATCAGTGATGATTGGTTTCCAAAAATGAGAGGATCCATGATTGATTAATTTATCCTGAGCATAAGAAAATTCCATGAAGGTTCCCGGCATTATTGAAAACATATTCTCATACATAGTGCTGGGTGCTGGGATAAAACCAAAGGTTATAAAATCAATAAAGGACTCTTCCCTAACCTTTCCACGGAATTTTTCAGGCACAAAGTTTTCTGTTGAGCCAAAAAAAAGTGATCTAGAATTGTGTGAATAATAAAGAGGTTTTTGACCAACCCTATCTCTTCCCAAAGTCAGATATTTTTTATCAATATCAAAGCAAGCAATAGAAAAAAAACCATTAAATTTCGAGAATGCTGTATTTCCCCAATGATATAAAGACACTGCTACAACCTCTGTATCAGAAACTCCAGTAAAGCTATAACCTTCTCTCTCAAGATCTAACTTTAGTGAGTCTTTGTTGTATAAGTTTCCATTAAATAAAATAATAAGATTTTTAAAACGAATTGGTTGAACACCATCATCTGCACTGCCATGAATTGTAAGTCTTGAATGAGTGGCCAGAAAATTTTGCACATCAATTGAGTTTTTTTGATCAGGCCCTCTTCTTAATAGAGGTTCGTTAATTATCTTTAAATGATTATTGAAATCAAGATGCTCAATAAAACCAAAGTTGCCTAATATACCGCACATAATTATCTGATATCCAAAACGTTGTTCCATTTTTGCATAATGGTGTCAACTGAATATTTATCTCTTATATGGGCAGAATTATTTGCCATTTTTCTGCGAAACGATTCATCGGAAATGAGACTTTGCATGGCCTCTGAAAGACCTTGCTCGTCTTCTTGAGGGCTTACTAACACCCCATTAACCCCATTCTGAATCATGTCTCTTGGGCCAGTATCACAATCAAAACTTATGCATGGTAGTTCATATGACATAGCCTCTAGCAGAACATTTGGAAATCCCTCAACCGAGGAACTAAGAACAAATAAATCTGCTCTTTGATACCACTCAGACATATTTCCAACACTACCAGGTAGAAAAATTCTATCCCTAGCTTTAAGTTCAATTAATAAATTATCTAGATTTTCTCTTTCTTCCCCCTCTCCAAGGATCGCCAAATCCCAGTTATGATGTTCATTTTTAATGCGGCAAAAAGCTTTTATCAATAAATCAAACTGCTTAAATTTATGCAACCTTCCAGAAGCCAGAATTAAATTCCTGTTCTTTTGAAGAACTGTATTTGGATCAAGTGTATTGCCTTTTTGTAACGGCAATGGATAAGAAATTGGATTAGGTATTACGTCCACATTAATTTTGGGGAAATGTTGACGTAACCAAATCCTGCTTTCGTCAGTCTGAACAATAATGCTTTTAACATTCTTAAATAGCAGTTGATACATCCAAAAAAAATTATTACTTAATGTGTTGAAAGGTTTCCAGGTGCGCTCACAAATAATTAATGATGTTTTTAAACCAACGGTTGCTAATGATGCGGCCACATTAACCCTTGTAAGAAAGGAAATAACTATGTCTGGCTTTTCGTCTATAATTATTTTTCTTAACTGCATAAGCTTTGCAACCAAATTAAGTATTTTTATTTTGGAGAAAATAGAATTATTTCTTAAAGATTTTAATGCGACCTGATCATTTACCTTATAGTGATCTGTTTTGTTGCCAGTAAAGGTTGAAATAAGCGTAACTTTATAGCCATTTTTTGACCAATGATCACACAAAATAGAAACAACCCTCTGGGCGCCACCTAAATTCATGGCACTAACTAAAATAATAATATTTTTCACCAGAGTTGCTATGCTAAATTTGAGAACATGAATGAAACAGTTAATACATAGAATGGGATAAAGCCTACAGTAAAAACTTCAATTTTTCTTTCTTCACCTTGCTGTATTAAGAAGAGAAAATATAATAACAATGCATTTCCAATATATCTGCTATAAGACACATCAATCAAGATACCAGTGAAATAGATGAATATCATCCCAGCTGATAAAAAACCAAAAATATTTTTAATTAATTTTCTGCCTGTGAAAATCATTAAAGTTGCAATATAAAAAACTAGGAAGTTATATGCAAAACTTGAGCTAACTGACGTTCCCCCATTGAAGATGCCACCCACAATAGCAAAAAATATTGATGCAAAAAGTAAAACAATAAAAGTGAAGGTATTATTTAATCTGATGCCATTATAGTGAAAACGATTTTTAATATGAAACAAAATATAGAGACCTATAAATGGGATCATAGAAAAATGCACAATGCTTGACAGTCCAAAAAAAACTAACTGGGTTATCCCCCTGAGATAAACAATGGAAATCATCAACAAGGTAAATGCTATGCCCGATCTTATGTTCGATGAAAATAATGCCTGAACAATTGGAGTGGTGAAAATCATTACCAATAAAGGCAAGAGATAAACTAAATATTTTTCTGATCTTACATTTATTAAAAATATATAAGAAACAATTGTGGAAGTTATAAATGCAATTGCATTTAAAATAGTTAAAGCCTCAACACCAAAAAACTCTCTTAAAAAGAATACAGATAGGCGAAAAGCGCCATCTTGCTGCAGGGAAAGTTCTGGAGCATCATTTTCTGGAGAAAACTGACCAAAGAAATGAAGATATGATGCTATGTCACCACTACCAAGCTGATGTTGAAGATTAAGCAAGAATATAATAAGAGCTCCATATATCAGGGAAAACATGAAAGCTAAAAATTTATGGAAGCTACTTAACTTAAAATAGAGTCGGTATTTTTTTTCTGTAAAAGCACTCATCTTTTAAAGTATGCTAATTTTTTCTGTCATTTTCATAATTATACTTTTCTAGGCTTAGTTTGAGGTGATCTCCGAGATCAAATTCACCATCATTTTTTAGACCACAAAAGCGTAAAGTGCTCTCATTGATTGACAAATATTTGCTATCAAGAAACTTATCTAAACTTTTCTCCGAATTTACAAGTTTGACAGCATCATATTCAACTAGATAATCATAAAAACCATTATTGAAAAGATCCACAATTCCAGACTTGATATCTAATGCTAAAGCTTGAAGTATTGATGAGGATGATGAAGTAAGAAATCCATCACTAGTTGCTACCGCTGAATTAAAATCAAATTCATTGAATATATTAAATTCTTTAGAGGCTATTTTCGTTCTTTGGGCTGCATCTCCAATAAGAAAAATATTAGAAGGTTGGCCAGAATCTAAAAATGCATAGTTTGTTATTTTTCCATCATCCTGTGTATGTGTTTTGAGAACAAAAGTAAATTCAGAATTATTTGCAAAGTAGTTAAAAAGAAATTTCTCAATAAGATAACGCTGCGATTCCTCTTTTGATGGATCTGAAGCATAAAAAATAATCTTTTGACGATGATCAATTTTAAGTAACTTATTAAGATACCGTTCATCATTATTTTTGAAATTTGAAAGACGATACTGAATAAGAGAATTGCTGCCCCTAAATGTAATTTTTCTATGATCAGCTAGCGCAAGTTTCACCGATTCAGTAAACTCAGACTTTGAAGGGCAAATAGCAGCATCACAGTAGAAAATTTCTTCCTGAATATCTCCCAAAATAAAAACACCTTTTTGTCTAGCTTTTATAGCTAAATAATTATCTAGAACATTTGTTTGCAGCCTGGTGATATGGACATCGATATTATTCTCAAATAGTGCATTCACAGCATCAATACTCATGTTAAGGTTGGCATGATTTTTAAAAATTAATAAAGTATCTGCAATATAGCTTTGCGCATCAAAACATAAATATTGTAATTTGAAAAAACCAGATAAGAGCCCCATTTTTCTCTTTATTTTGATTCGTTTGTACTCGCACGGTGCATGATCTAAAAAGCCAACGCTGAATAAAATAATGTTAAATTTGGGACCAAGTTTCTCCACATAACTAGTAAAAAAATCTTTAGGCCTTCTTTTGGGCATGGTAATTAAAAGTGTGGGGGCCATATCATTAACATGCTTATAAAAATATTCTTTTGGGAGATTTGTTGGGGTAATCAGCATCTTAATTAGTGCTGCCGCTCTCATGATGAATGAATTGAGAGTAATACAAATTGTAAGAACTGAATTTGATTTCCAATAAATCTTGCTAGAAGAATAATTTAAAAATGATAAGGCTTCTTGAAGCATAGAAATAGTTTGCTTATCTGAAATTATTTCCAATCTTTCATCTTTGCTATGTTGTATGTTTTGAATTCTGTAAGCACATTTTAATACTCCTCCTAGCTTGAGTTTGAGCTGCCGAGTATATAATTGATAAAGTTTTTGATTTTTAATCTTAAGGCCTTCACAGCTTTGAGATTCTTCGAGATAGCGGTAAAACTTAAGACTTAAGGCATCAATATTGGCCATGGATATACCGATGGAAGTTCCGCTAAGATTTGCCTTATCTCGTATAAAAATATTTTCTTTGTCTAACCGATATAAAATTAATTTGTTCTTTGTAAGCTGATCTTGTTTTAGAAGCTTTTTAATTTTTGATAAATAATACTTTCTGATTGGGTTTGCTATAAAAATAGAGTCAAAAGATAAAATATTATTCATAAGATATTTTAAAATTTAAAGTCAATCTAATTTTCTTAATAATCCTAGAATTGCTTGATGGCCTTCTAGCCATGTGTATATAGGTGCGTAAAACTTTGCAAAGACAAGTCCATTTTCAGAAATAAACTCTTCAAGCTTGTGAAGCGCCTCTGGGCCTTTCACGCCCTTGACATCTTTAAGAGACCCGCAAATAAGCTGTAATTTGCTCCCAAAATATTTATGAGCTGAATAAATAACATCATCTTCAACTCCTTCACAATTTAGTCTGATAATTACAGCATAATCGCTAAATTCGTTGCTTAAATATATTTCTAATTCCTTGAAAAAATTGTTTGTAGATACTCCAAATGCAGCAACAAAATTCTCTTGATTAACGTTGTGTTTTTCCAAGAATATAGAGCTGCCTTGTGATAAAGCATTTCCATCACCAAGGTATAATTTAGTTATTGATGGGGATTGTGAGGAATTATTAGTTAACGCTAAATTAAAAAACAAATCAGTATCTGGATAAAATTTCATCTTACGAGCTATCTCTGAATTTGCTTCAATAAATATTGAATAAAAATCTTTTGCACTTTTTCTTAACTTATTCCTTGAAGAAATAATATCTTTTAATATTTTTAAAGTTACAAATTTTCCCCGCCTAAATAATTTTGAACTTATAAAGCGTCTAATAATAAAAGAGTAAAATATGAGATTTGAAGAAAAAATAGAGCCATGCTCCTGCGCAAAATGAGTTCCAATATCTATCCATACTACCTTTTTCATTTCACTATATGATCCCAGCTCACAGCTGTGCCTAATAAGATTTTTTGAGATGTTGTTTTGCCAATAATTTCATTATAGTGCTTGGGTGCAAGCCCATAACCTGGCCTAATGCTTTTAATATGTTCCTCAGATATAACTTCACCCTGATCAATGTCTTTAATGAAGTACAGTGAACGTCGAAACTTAGCATTTTCTTTTTCGCTAGTTTTTTTAGAGTAATCAACTTTGCCAAGCGCACCCCAAGCATTCTTAGCTCCAATACATAATTGCTTTAAATCCTCTTGTTCTAGGGAAAAGGAATCATCGGGCCCTCCTCCATTTTTGTCTAAAGTAACATGCTTTTCTATGATTGAAGCTCCTAATGCAATGCTAGTTATTGCAGTAATATTATCAGTAGTGTGATCAGATAACCCAGTAACTAAACCGAATTTTGTTCTCATGTCAGTTAATGTATTTAAATTATAATCATCTGCAGGTGCCGGATAGCCGCTAACACAATGGAGAATTGCAAGTTGCTTACATCCGCTTTGATGAGCCGTTAAAATAGCCTCCTCTATCTCTTCTAAATCAGCCATACCGGTTGATATAATCATCGGTTTTCCAGTTTTGGCCACATACTCGATCAACGGAAGGTCGATAGCTTCAAATGAAGCAATTTTATATGCTGGAGCATTTAAATCCTCTAATAAATCAACGGCTGTGCTATCAAAAGGTGAGCTAAAGATTGTGATGTCTCTTTTTTTAGCATGATCAAAAAGCGGCTTGTGCCATTCCCATGGCATAAAAGCGCTTTCATATAATTCATATAAGCTCTGACCATCCCATAATCCTCCGTTAATGATGAATTCAGGAGTGTTCATATTCATTGTGATTGTATCCGGATGATATGTTTGTAATTTGACAGCATCTGCTCCAGATATCTTGGCAATATCAATAATCTTAAAAGCATTATCAATGCTACGATTATGATTTGCGGACATCTCGGCAATAATATAGGGCGGATAATCTACGCTTATTTTTCTACCATTAATTTCTATAAACTCACTCATAAAATAACTTAACTCTTTTGTTTTTTCATACAGATGACATTTTGGTCATTGATTATAGTCTTATTAACGAACTCATATCCGCATCTTGTATAAAAATCAATTGCTTTTTTATTACTTTCTAACACTTCTAGATTAATCCTTTTTACTCCCAGCTCCTTAAATGCGTACTCACATCCTGCTGCCTCAAGAACTCTACCCAAGCCTTTTAATTGTGATAATGGATTTACATAAATCCCAAAATCTACAGAATTTCCATATTTTATTTTTGAAAAATTAATTGATCCTATAACATGACCTTTCTGCTTAACCAAAAAATAACGAGTTTTTGTTTTAGTTCCCAGCTTATCAATAAAACTAAGATGTTCTGGTAAAGGGATATGTTTTTGATTATACATCCAAGACCTAATCTCTTCATGATTGCGCATCTCTAATGCCAAACATACGTCATCTTGATCTAAAGTTGTATAGTTGCATAATTCAATTTCATTAAAATCTTCTAAAAGTATTACTTTATTTGTCATTTTATTTAATACCCTGTTGGTACCAAGACCATCGCATATTTCAGCAGATAAAGCTCCAACACCTTTCATCCAGTCTTGTGCAATTTGAAGCAAATATGAAATCTCTTTGACTTCTTGGATAAGCTTAATAATTTTATTGTTATGTAAAATTTGAGCTAGATATTCTTGATTTGTTGAGATAGCTAATTGAATTGTAGGGAGTCCTAAGCAGCAACGCTCCCATGTAGTTGATCCAGATGCACCAATTGCAATGTCGGCACTTGTCATAATCTGAGCCATATTTTTCACGCCAACTAATACTTTTGTTTTTTGATGCATTTCAGCAGCTTTATTGCGAACCCTTTGTAAGTGTGGAGAATTTTCTCCCATGATGATGGTAATATTTAATTCTTTTTTTAGATCAGAAATCTTAAGATGGTCTAAAATTATTTCAGTGATATTGGCAACATCAATGCCACCCATATTAATCATTAAATGGTTCAGCTTAGGATGCTTTCTTCTTGCCAAGCTTTCAAGCCTAAGATCAGCAAACTCTGGTCTGAGAAGCGCGTACTTTGAACTCAATAGACTCTGACAATTGCTTGGAGTTCGATTTATGTAATCTGTTGTATCTCTTCCAAAAGTTTGATCAAGTAATATATCGCATTGGTAATTTCTATCAGCCAAATCATCGATAACCATTAATCTTGAGCAGAAAGGCTTTAAAGAGCCATGCCAATCTTCATCTAATGCATAACTATCCACGACAATCCAATCAACTAATTCATTATTGAGAACCTTAATGCAGTCTTCTGCATCCTGTTTTTGTGAGACCCCAAGCCAACTTGAGTGCTCTAGTTTACGATCAGTGTTATTTTTACTTCCAAGTTGAAGCTCATGAACTTTAAAACCCTCCTCACAAATTCTATTAATAAGATTTCCATCATGATTTCTGCATATAAACTCGACTATAAAATGATTGTTTTTTAGAGTATTTGCAAGAGCTAAACATCGCATTACATGGCCGGAACCAATTTTTAAAGAGGCGTCAACACGAAAAACTGCTTTCATTAATTCAAGCGTTTAAATCCACTATGACATATTGGGCCTTCTAAAATTGAATTAACGTCTAGACCATTCTCACAATCTTTAATTAATGAAAAAATTGGGTCGAGATTATCTAAATAGTCATCAATTATGGATTGAGTGTGTTCCATACAAACGTAAATATTATTGCCTGCAAGAAAACCTTTTTTTAGCATCTCTTGCGTAATTAAAGTTTTATAAGCAAGGGCATCCATAGAGTTAAATGTAAATCCACTCAACGCAGGGATGCCCCAGGTGTTAATTTCCAAATCATATTTCTTGGCAAGAGCCTGCCATTGCTTAGAGATATAATTGCCTTTTTCAGATATATATTTCCAAGATTCTTGCCTCTCCATCACTTCTAATGTTTTTAATGCCGCAGCTGAACCGATTCTCTCAGTCCAAAATGTTGAGCTTATGAATGTTTTTTGTGCGGCTTGCATCACTTCACTTGTTCCTAGACAAGCAGTAACTGCATATCCATTGCCCATTGCCTTACCAAAAATTGCGATGTCTGGCTGAACATTATATTTTTTATGCAGACCGCCAAATGTTTCTCTGAAACCAGAGGTGCATTCATCAAAAATTAAAACAATATTATTTTCTGAGGCCAGATCTCTTACATTTTGTAAAAAATTATCCTTAGGACCAGTGTTTCTAGAAACCTCCATTTTAATAGCAGCAATTTCGCCTTTATTTTGATTAATTAATTTTTCTAATTGAGTTATTTTATTGTACTCAAAAGGCAATGCTGTTCCAGCTAACGCCTTTGGAACCCCATTAGGGTTTAGTCCTGGCAATAAATGCTGGTCTAGATTCTGATTATTATCAAGATTACTGGATATGTACCAGTCATGCCAACCATGATAACCACAAACAGCAATCTTATCCTTGCCAGTTGAAGCTCTGGCTATTCTGACTGCTACGGAATTGATTTCTCCGCCTGATCTAGCAAACTTAACCATATTTGCCCAAGGATGCAACTCAACAAGTCTTTCAGCCAAATAAACCTCTTCTGGACAATTCAGCGTGGACATATTTCCGTCACGAATGATCTTTTGTACTGCCTCATCAATCTCAGGATGTCCATAACCAAGAATATTAGTCCCAATGCCCATCATAGAAGTATCGATAAATTCATTTCCATCTAAATCCCAGACCTTGCATCCCTTAGATCTACTAAAATAAGAGGGCCATTTCTCAGGCAAGAACATTTCAGGTCTTTTTGATAACAGCATATTGCCACCAGGTATGATTCTTTTTGCTCTTTTATATAATTTTTGCCCTGAACTCATAGTTGCGCCCTCGTTGTTAAGTATAGTTTGATTTTCAGTAAATATTTCAGGCTTTAACAGCTTTAGGTCTAGTATTTGCTCCCATGAAAAAAATATATTCGGTGAAAAATATTGAAATATTTTTCTAATTACATTCAGATCTTCTGGCTCATCAACCGTCCATCTAAAGCTAGATAAGTCCTCAGCATGTCTGATAGAAGATTTAAAAAAATTTTCTGAATTTCTTATATAAGTTGTAACATGCTCTCTATCATACAAAGATATAGCTTCAAAATTAGCTTGCTCAAGAGCTTTGAATGACATGACCTCAACATCAAGGCCATCTGGAAAAGTTGCAGGATCTATATTAGAGAAATAGTCTACATTACTTTCTTTAAATTGATTAATGCATTGATCAACAATTAACGGATCAATTAAAGGGCAGTCACCTGTTATTCTTACAACAACATCTGCATCCATTTCTTTTGCAGACTCATGAAATCTGTGCAATACGTCTTCTTCGCTTCCTCTGGTGCATTTAAATCCTAGAGATTCAACAAATAATTGTAATTTATCATTCTTAGGCTCTTTTGAGGTAGCGACAATAATTTCATCTACTTGAGTAGAATTTGAAAGGCGCGCCAACAATAATTCAATCAATGGTTTATCACAAATATTCTGCAAGACTTTTTCAGGCAACCTAATTGAGCCTAGTCTTGCCTGAACTATAGCTATAACTCTCATATTAGGTCCCAGTTTGATGGATTCAATAAAAGAGAATCGTCTGTATAAAGCTCATTTGGTATGGGGGGTAAAACACCAGATGCAGCATTCATAATCTCTATTAATTGATTGACTGAATCTATCCCTACCAAAACTTTTGATATCTCTGAAAAAGACATGGCATACCTGATAGACGCTTCAAGAGGCGAGATTTTATTATCATTAAGCCATTCACTCCATGATTTCCATAAGTTATCCCAACGGTCAAATTTGCGAGGTCTACTAGAATTCTCCATGAGGATTAATCCCTGTAAAAAAATAGATCGTGCATGAACCTCAAGACCCTTCTGGCCTAATAATTTCAGCATGCCATTATCTATCAATCTTCTATCAAATATATTTAAAGGAAGTTGCACCAAATCAATATCAAAGTTTTCGAGCGCAAAGCTTAAGTGTTTATTTTCATATATAGAAACACCAATCTTCTTGATTTTTTTTGTTTTTTTTAGATTTTGTATAAACTCAATAATCTTTGAAGCTCCCGGCTTCATTAAATCATCAGCATTGTGAATTAAAAGGCCATACAGAGAATCGAGTTTTAAATCTTTAAGTGAGTTATCAAAATCACGATTTAGAAGATTTACATCATCATCAGTTATTTTAAGAACGTTAAAATGTCTGGTTTTTGTGACTATCTTGAATTCATCAACATTTAATTCACCAAGAGTTTTTTCACTTTTTCCATAAGCTGATGCGGTATCTAACATATCAATATTAATTGATTTGGCATACTCCAAAATTTTTTTTACTTCATTAATGCTAACCTTGCCAGGAGAAGATCCAATACCATAATCCATGCCAAATTGAGCGGTACCTATAGCCAGCTTATTCATTCAAACTAATTTCTAAGTGAGGTTGAACAAATACATATCCTGCAAAACCCTCTTTAAAATGAGAGATAGAAGCCTCTTTTTTTGATGAGGTGTTGGATGAGAGGGCTTCGGCTTTTTGGCCTAAAATATAAGTTTTACATCCTAAATCTTTTAATTTTTTTATTGCGATCATTTGAACAGCATGTCCAATAGGCTTATCAAATAAATCTCTTTTGTAAGCTCCTACTGAATATGTCCCCATGTCTCTAGAAAAATTAAAGAAGCCAGCCCCAATTAATGTGTTGCCGTCCCTTACGCTTACTAAAAAAGCTTCTTTATTTTCTATTTGTTGTCTTTGAATGCTCCAACTCTCCTTGCTCCTTGTTTGCTTGCCCGCTGCCTCAAAATGCAAGTCTTTAAATTCTTCAAACACTTCATCTACATTCTCTTCACAAACCCTTACATCCCAATCTTTCAAAGCTTTATTTACAAGTGGTTTATAGCTCTTTCTAAAATCTAATTTTATACTTTCAATGCTTTGTTCAAGATCTATAGCAAGTTGATATGTGATGAAATCTTTGTCTGCTCTTTCCAACCATAGAAGAAACCAATTAGAGAGAAAATGAGAGTGTTCAAAAAGTATAATTTTTCTTAATTTTATTTTTTTTGAGATAAATAGAATTATTTCTATAAATTGTTTCTCTAATCGTTTCCTTGTTTTTTTTGGAATATCGCGAATGAACAATGGAGATATTAGACCTAAGCCATTTGAAGATATTTTCCACTCATTATTATCTTGATAGGCAAATATTGGAAAAATAGCTATAGGTTTATTATCTTCAATCAATACAAAAGATATATTTTCGCCTTGAAAATACGCAGAGTAATAATCGACATTGCTGACTTGATGGTAAACAGAGGCATACGAAGAAGCGCTTAAAACTGAGTTCCAATGGGATAAATCAAAGCTAAGATTTTCAAAGTCTCTTGAAAGAACGGTTTTAATATCTTCAATCATGATTTATGCAGCTTACTACCTGCTCACATTGCTCCTTGGTTAAATCGTAGTAAATTGGAAGACTAAGGCAATGTTCGTAAAACATTTCACAGTTCGGAAGAGTTTTATGGTTATAAAATGGTTGTGCATTAACTGGTATGTAATGTACTTGAGATTGGATACCGCTATCTTTAAGTTGTTGATAAGTCTTTTGTCTATTTCTTACCTGAACCACAAATAAGTGCCAAGATGAATTCGTATCTGAGAGTTGAGTTGGAGTGATTTTTTGATCTAAATTTTGAAGATAGAATTCAGCAATCTCTCTTCGTTTTAATACAAAACTATCTAATCTCTTCAACTGACTGATGCCTAATGCTGCTTGAATTTCAGTTAATCGATAGTTATAGCCCAAAGATTGTTGCTCATAATACCAATCTCCATGAGGCTTGGAAAAAAACTGAGAGGGGTCTTTCGTTATTCCATGAGTTCTCAATAAAGACACTTTTTCATCCAAAGATTTTGAATTCGTTGTAACTGCGCCCCCTTCACCAGTAGTAATCATTTTAACTGGATGGAAGCTAAAAACAGACATATCGCTATATTTACAATTACCAATTTTCTCACCTTTATATGTACCTCCAAGTGCATGGCTAGCATCTTCAACGACTTTAAATTTATACTCTTTAGATAATTCCCATATTGCTTCCATGTTGCAACTTTGACCTGCAAAATGAACAGGTACAACGAGTTTTGGAAGTCTGTTATCTTTTTTAGCCTGAACAAGTTTTTCCTTCAAACACTCAATTGAAATGTTATATGTATGAGGGTCTATATCAACAAAGTCTACAGTTGCTCCGCAATATAAAGCAGCATTTGCTGTCGAGACAAAAGTATTAGGCGATGTCCAGACAATATCACCCTCTTGCAAACCAACAGCTAAATATGCCAAATGGAGAGCTGAAGTGGCATTGCTCACGACTTTTGAATATTTAGCTTGGCAGTATTTTTTTAAATCTTCTTCAAACTCAGGTACTTTAGGTCCTTGAGTTAAGAAATCTGATTTCAAAACCTCAACAACAGAATCTATATCGTCTTGGTTGATATTTTGTTTTCCGTAATTGATCATAATAATATTTGTCAGTTCTATGCTTACATGTTTAAAAATATATTTATATTTTGGTTTAAGCTAATAGCGAATAACGCGCAACATATTTTTTGTAATTTTATACTATCCTGCCTTGATCCAAGTTAAACGCTATTATTATACAACTGATAGTTACAACTGTGTCGATGATTAAACTGAAGGAATTTTCATCAAAAATTCTCTAGGAAGATTTTAGACTCTATGTCTAGGTGAGAAAAATAGCTTCTATTTAACTGGAGTGTTAAATGTTGGCCATTCAAAGACATCTTCGCTATGCAACCCTTTTAAGTGCTTGCATACACGGAGTGCTCTATCCATTGATGTGCCTTGATTCAGCCCATGCTCATGGTAAACAACTGAATCCGGTTCATATATTATTTTTCGGCCTCTCAATGCTTGCTCTCTAGCCCAAAACCTATCCTCAATGCCATTTAAGCTCTCGTCAAAATTACAGGACTCCCAGGCTGATCTTTCAATTAAAGAAAATGCATTATGAAAAAAAGGATAAGTCTCAAAAACTATGCGCTCTCTACCAAAAACTGTTACCAAATCTCGAGTGTCAACAGGGTTACTATTAACTGTAGGGATTTGTCTACCATAAACACCTGCAGCTTTATATGCATGACGAACTTCAATTAGGTTTTCTACTGACCTTGGTGTAAGCAGCTCGCAATGAGCTGAGAGAATAAGAATTTCTTCTTGCGAGGTCTCTTGGAGTCCCAAATTTAGTGCGTAGCTATAATTAAAATCAGGTCTATTATATTCAACAACTATACAATTTTGCTCAATTGCATATTGTTGAGATCCATCCTCACTAGAGTTATCAACTAAAATAATCTTTGATGGTTTTATGGTCTGTTTTTTTAAAGATTCAATAACCCTCGGAAGCCAATCCATTTCATTCTTACATCTAATTACGACATCATATTTCATATCTAATTATTTATTTTTCAATGACATGTAAGAAAAAATCATCCTTGACTGTCACATTTTCTTGTTTAAGTTCCAAAATATTTTTACAGCACATCTGCTCCATAATATTTGATAATTCATCATGTAGAATATAATGAATATGCTCAGCACCTTTTTTTCCTAAAGCGCTAACACCAATCATAAAGGCTCTTCCTAACATAACAAAATCTGCTCCTAGGACCAGTGCTTTTGCTATATCTTGACCAGATAAATACCCGCTATCAATAATTATAGGAAAATCTTTACCTAGTTTTTTTCTAATATTTGGAAGCAGTTGCAGGGGGCTCGGCACAAGATCAATTTGTCTGCCACCATGATTTGAAAGATATATTGCATCTACAACTTTTGAAGCCTGGATAGCATTCTCTTCATCCAATATACCTTTTAAAATTATTGGTCCTTTCCATAATGATCTAATTTCATCTAAATACTCCCAATCTATATATCGAGGCATCTCATTCCAATTTTTAGTTAGTTCATCTTGACTCAAAAAATTATATTTGGTCATAGTCCCAAATGAGGGCATGCCTTGTAGCAAGGTACCAATAGACCATAATGGCCTTAATAAAGCTTGAAAAAATGTTTTTAAATTTAGCTTAGGAGGAATAGTTACCCCTGCTTTTTTGACCCTTTCTCTTCTGCTTGTAGCAGGAATATCTACAGTTACAACCAATACACTGAACCCGGCATCACTCGCTCTTTTAATAATATCATCTCTTATACCTTTATCTTTAGGAGGATACAGCTGAAACCAACCATTGTCCTCTAGATGAGGTGATATCTCCTCTAAAGATGAAGATGCAACTGAAGATAGGCAATATGGAATTTTTTTCTTTGCACACATCTTAGCAAGGGCAATCTCAGCACCAGGCCAAATTGAACCCCCCGAACCTATTGGAGCTACGCCAAATGGAGCTCCATATTTAAATCCAAGTATAGTTTGTTCAGTCTCAACCTTAACGGTTCCTTTAAGGTATTTTGGTACCAAAAAAACATCCTGAAAAATATTATTATTTGCTCCCACAACTTTGTCATTTCCAGTTCCAGAAAAAAGATATTCCGAAATAAAAAATGGAATTCTTTTAGTCGCCTTATCTATTAGATCGATAACTCTAGGATACTTATTTTTCATTAGTGATTATTTATCATGGTGATGAAGGATATCAAATAATTAATAAGGTGAAACAGTTGAGAGTTTTTCAATCAAAAGAAAATCATCATGCGATTTTAGTAAAAAATTACTCCAAATTGAGGATTCTATCATCTTGGTATATTGGTTAAATAACTGACCATTTTTTAACATTTTAATTTCACTTTTGCGCCAAGACATCATCGAATAATTAAAGCACATAACAGGATCCATATCTTGAGTCTTAGCAAAATTTTCCTCCCATCTATAGTTTAATGGCAATCTTTTGAAAGTTGTATGGACTTGATGCTTTGTTACGGCGACAGATGAAGAGCAATTTTGATTGATAGTATGATGAAAAAAACCTTTAATATCGTCAATCGTTTGCAGTGGAGAAACTGTGTTTAACCAAAACACTCTTTCACAATTATATTTTTCAAAGAAATCTAATACCACCATCTCGCTCGTAGCTTCAGAGGAAGCCAGTTCAGAAGGCCTCAAATAGAAATCTACCCCTAGTTTGGATGCTGCAGATTCAAGAGAGGGATCATCAGTATTCAGAACTATCTTGTCAAATAATTTGACTGCTAATGCTTTTTTAACAGCTATCTCAAAAATTGCCTCGCCATTAAGCTTGAGATAATTTTTTTTAGCCAATCTTACTGATCCTTGTCTCATTGGTATCATGCAAATATTCATATTGTTTTTTCTTGCCCCATGGTTTTCAGATCATCAAAAAATATTGTAAATTTTGAGAAGATAATCAATCGTCCATTTCAATTATTTGCCATTTTGAATCATTCTCAAGACTAATATGAGCTGCCTCAATGACTGCAGTACTAATAAGGGACTCCTTAAAGCTCGGTCTTTTCTTTTGTAAATCTAATAAATTAACTTTTTCATTATTTATTGCAACAACATCATCTATAAAAGTTTTAATACTATCTATGCCATATCCTTGCCAATGGATGTCTCCATCATTCTCGCCATAAGGCATGCAAAAATCTGGATTAATATGTTGGATCCCAAGCTCATCAGTATTTAATCTTATGCCCCTCTCCTTCTGATCTGCCTCATATCGACCTCTAGTGCCAACAAATTTAATTTTCTGATCTGATACAGCTGAGCTGTTATTTGGGTCAACCCAACTCGTCAAAATAGTTTCAGTGAAATGAGTTCCATCTTGCATCTCCCACTCTATGACGCTCTGAATGGCATCATAAGTATCAATACCGTGACTTACAATTTCAGATTTTTGACCAATAGCCATAACTCGTTTTGGAGATGCCGAAGTTACAAATCTTATGACATCTATATAGTGAACTCCTAAATATTGAAGGATAGTGGTTTTTGATGCCCAGTCTTTAAAAGAGGACAAAGGCACAGATTTTCTTTGACTATATTCTACCCAACAATTTAATGGCGCACCAAGCTCACCTGATTTAAATTTATCTCGAAGAATGAGGTTTGATTTATCCCAACGTTTATGAAACTCTACTGCAGCATACAGCCTATTTTTTTTAGCTAAATTAACAAGGTCAAGGCCCTCGGCATAAGTTGGAGTAAGAGGTTTTACTATTAGCGTATGGATGTTAGCCTCGAGACATTCTTTTGCAATTTCATAATGCAAATGATCAGGAACAGCGATAATTGCACAGGCAGGTTTTTTGCAATTATTTAAAACTTCCCTATATGCGGCATAATTTTTTGACCCTTGATCTGGATAGGATGTAATTTCAAAATTCACACCAGTTTTTGCTCTAAGCTCTTTGGCTTTTTCTAATAAATTTCTTGAAGACTCCTCAGAAGTTGATACACAATGAATATCTCCTAAATTTTTATTGCGCCTTTTCCATTCAAATATTGCTGGTAGAATAGTTCCGTATCCAGATGTGCCCTTACCGCAAACATATAAACCAGCACCTATGACAATTATTTCAAGTTGTTTCATGATTTGCCGCTAGGGTAACAGTGTATTTAAAACTTCCATTTGTTGATCAAAAACATTAACTTCTTTGATATTAACATTTTTATGATTTTGAGGGTCTATTGCTTTAACAATACACCAGACTTCCTCATTTTCTTCTCCAAAAAATACTGGCTCTAGTCCTGCTAAAAGTAAGGTAGCAAACAGAGTTTCTTTGCTGTAATAATATGCATGAACAGATCGAAACCAATATTCCCACCAATCATTATAGTCACGAAGAATGGTTCTTGGATGCATCATATCTGGAACTGCTATATACATAAAACCCTGTGGAGACAGAGTTTTTTTGAGATTTGAAAGACTCTTAATTGGATCGAGCATATGCTCAACAACATGTCGCAATATTATAATATCAAATTCATTATCATAATCAGAATGCCAATCGCCATCAATATCACTATCTAAGACTGTGGCACCAACATTGCTTTCAAGTATAGATCTTGCATCTGGTGAGGCTTCTATACCATATAAATTAATCTCAGGCATAAGATCCTTTAAATATTCCAAGCCATACCCAGGGCCACAACCTGCATCGAGAATAGAATTTATGGATAAAGTCTCAAGATCTAATTCTTTGGTAACTCGACTCCATACCTCTTTCATATTTCGAACAACGCCCTCCTGCCCATAATCTGCTTTCAATGCCAAGTCGTATAATGCATCATAATATTTTTCGTAGAATATATTGTAAGTCTCTGCAGTCCATCTAGGGTTTAACATTACCAATCCACTTGGGTATATTACTGGATGAAGCTCCTGACCAAACTGACCAATCGAAAGCGGTTCTTTATGAATTAAAACCGGTATTGAAATAGCACTAAGTGGATCTAAGTGGCTGTAAGCAGCTTCAAACTCAGGCTCAAAACTTTCCAAATTTATTTCTGGTTTGGTCATGAGGCTAGCCCTTTGCTTTTTTTAGCATTTGTATTAAATAAAATATTTTAATCGATTTTTCTATGAATACTTTACATAACCATAATTTATTTTCAAAGATTGGTTATCTAAAAACTATTTACCGAAAGGATCTTATCTAATGTTATTTGCCAATCGTTTGATCGCTCTATTAAATCACTGTAAAGAGGATGGGGTTTACCGAGCTTTACATTAAAATTATTTTTTATTAAGTTTTCGATAACTTCTTCTAAGTCTTTTTTATTATTAGCAGGAAATACCACGCCAAGCTTTCGATATATGGTGGTGTAATTATCTCCATCTAAAAACTGTTGTTTTGTATATCTATTTGGATCAAAAAGCTCTATGACTGGGACTCCCATTGCATGACAGTCCATTGCTCCAGAGGACCAAAAAGAGATTACAAAATCAACAGAAGATACAATATCATAAATATGATTATCGATAATTGAAATAGAGGAGTATTTGTCCAGTAAAGAATCCCAATAAACATCTTCTTCTCTAGGGTGTTTTTTAATGAATAAATTATAGTTCTCTATTTGTTCATCTATTGTGCCAACTACTGAGTCTGCTAACTCTGTATGATAATCTTTATTTAGATAACTTCCGCTACCTCTGCTTAAAACAAGAATATTAATTTTATTTCTTGTTGATAAAGAAATTCTAAACTTTTTTGATTCCTCTCTACGATCATGCAGCCAACTATTTGAGTATTTAGGGTGACCAATAAATACTTTTTCTAAATCTGGATCAGATAACTCTCCACCATCATTTAAAACAAGATAATCTGCAGGATGGCCAAGCAAAAGAAATGATCTGCTGTTAATATTTTTTACCTGAACGTCTTGATACTGGATACCTAAATCCTCGGCATATATATGAGGAGAGTGAGGGCAGTAAAAAAAAAGAGAATTGTGAAATTTCTCTTTCAACCATTGATCCCGAGGTCTTCTCAGGCTTGGATATTCAGAAAAAAACAAACATTTTTGTTCTTGCAAGTTCAAAATGTTTAAGGGCAAACCTAAAAAAAATATTTTTTTGAAAATCTTATTTAACAAACTATGAAAAAATTTAATAGCTGGCTTATTTTGCAATTTTAATTTGATGGCTGCACGATGAGCAAGATAGCCCAAACGTTCAATTTTTTCAGCCAAATAACCGCCGCATAGATGCACTTCTGGCTGAATATTTTTTTGAGAAATATAATTTTTAAGCATACTGTTCTTTTCTACACTAGCTCGAGCATGCCTTGTTAAAAAAACTATATTTATATTGAAATTTTTTTTCGAAAGATAATCTAAAATTGGAAGTACCCAGTCAAGCTCACCAGCAGACCCAGATAAAAATGTAATTGCTGTTTTTTTTTCAATATAACTGTTAGGTATTTGATACATTGGTTTATTTAAATTCTCATAGTTACTTGCAATATAAGCACTAAAAAGCTTTTTAAAAAGAATTCTTAAATTCAATTAACAATGTAAAGTGCTCTACTATAGCAAGGCTTAATTTCTAGATATATTGAAAACCGTATATCAAATCCTTCCAATTTTATTTTCGTTTTCTTGAATCCAAGCCTTGAGAGTTTCGATCTCCATCCACTCTGAGTTAGTGTCAGAACAATATTTGAAATCTGGATCAACCTTCTTTCCATTCTTGATCCTTTCAGGATCAATGCTCCATTCATGAATAGATGGCAGAATCTTATAATGACCTGGATATTCATAGGTATATGGCGCATCTTCAATACCTATCATCTGCTCATGAAGTTTTTCTCCTGGTCTTATTCCGACAATTTCGTGCTTAGCTTCTTCGGAAACAGCTTTAGCTATATCAATTATGTTCATGGAAGGAATTTTTTTTATATATATTTCACCACCTTTCATATCTTCAAAGGCATGCCATACTAATTCAACGCCTTGTTCTAAAGAAATCATAAAGCGTGTCATGCGATCATCTGTTATTGGGAATACTCCTTCATTTTTAATTGATGAAAAGAATGGTATTACCGAACCGCGCGAGCCCATAACATTTCCATATCTAACAACAGAAAAACTAGTGTCATGACTACCAGAATATGAATTACCAGCTACAAACAATCTATCTGAGGTAAGTTTGGTTGCTCCGTAAAGATTGACGGGACTGCTTGCTTTGTCAGTCGATAAGCTAACTATTCTCTTTACATTTTTGTCTATGCAGGCATCAATTAAGTTCATTGCGCCATTAACGTTGGTCTTTATACACTCAAATGGATTGTACTCAGCAGTCGGAACTATTTTGGTTGCTGCAGCATGTACCACATAATCAATGCCATCCAATGCTCGACACAGTCGATCTTTATCCCGAACATCACCAATGAAGAAACGAATATTTGGATAATCTTTATAAAGTTTTTGCATCTCCCATTGCTTCATCTCATCTCGAGAATAAATAACAATTTTTTTTGGATTATATTTTTCCAATGTCATAGGAACAAATGCACTCCCAAAAGAACCAGTTCCACCAGTAATTAAGATCGAAGAATTACTTAACATTTTGATCACCTCTATTTTTTTTTAAATTCATAATTTCATCGTATTGCATAATTTCAGTCTGATGGTTGCTACCAAGGCTCAATATCATGTCGCAATTTTTTAAAGTTGTTAATCTGTGGGCGATGATAATAACAGTTACATTATGGTCGAAGTTATTTATTGCGTCCATAACAGCTAACTCAGTATCATCATCGAGTGCGCTTGTAGCCTCATCAAGAATTAAGACATCTGACTGTCTATATAAAGCTCTCGCGACTCCAATCCTTTGACGTTGGCCCCCTGAAAGACGCGCACCTCTTTCTCCAACAATAGTTTCATAACCATCATCCCAGGACTCAACCAGCTGACCAATTTGAGCTTGCTGAGCTGCTATTTTTACACGTGATTTATTAATCTCTTCCCTAGGAAGACCAAAGGCAATATTTTCTTCAATTGTTCCATCAGATAAGTAAATATCTTGAGGAACACTAGAAATATGAGTTTGCCATGACTTTTTATTGGTATTATCTATAACCATATTATCTATCAACAATTCTCCACTTGTTGGAGAAAGTAAGCTCATGACGATATCTAAGAGAGTGCTTTTACCACAGCCAGTGCTTCCGATAACTCCAATGACTGATCCTTTTGGAATGATTAAATTAAGATCTTTTAAAATCCAGGGGGATTCATCTGAGTAACGAAAAGATAAATCCTTCAACTCAATTGAGTGCTTGAAGGCAATAGGCAAAGAAGAAGGTAAACCTGCATCATCAGGAATGGGTTGATCCAGTAGCTCTAAAACATCATCCAGTGAATATGCAGATCCCTTGATCCTACTATATGAAGCGTAAGCTTTCTGGATGGCGGGTAATAATTTTTGAGCACCTAACACAAATGCGCCCAACACTGGCAAAAATTGATTTATACCTCCTAACTGAAGTGTTGCTAGATATGCAATTATTGCAACTATTCCAATTCCTACAGCCTCCATGAGAAATCTTGGGCCAGAAAAAATTAATTCATTTCTCCATGTTGCCTTTCGCATTTGCAGATCAGAGTTTTTATAAAGATTCACATAAAACTGTTGGTTGCTGTTTAATAAAACTTCTCGAATTCCTTCTAAACCCTCTTGCAGAGATTTCACCATTAGATCTGATTTATCAGCTATCCGTTTACTATTTCCACTTAAGTTTCTTCGAGTGAGAAACATCACCAGTAAATACAAACTACCAAAACCTATAAAAGCAGTTAATGTTACGAAAATATTTATTGCAACAAGAACTAAAATGATGCCAATAATTGTTACCGTGGTACTAATTAAATTCAATACAGGCGCAATCACTCCCTTCGTGACTGTGGTGGTTTTTGTGATAATTCCATTTATTACTTCACTACTATTTCGCGCAACATGAATCGCATAATCTTGAAAGAGAGTATGCCTATAAATATTAATACTTAAGTCTGCACCAGCCTGCTGAGATAATCTTGTTAAAGCCCATAAAAATATAAATCTAATTAATGCAGATAAAATAGTAAGCAAAATAAAAACAAGTGTAATTGGCAGGGCCAATTCACTAGGTTGAGTAATTTGAAGGAAACTTATGAAAGGCTGGATATACTCATTTTGAAATACAGTTTCTGGCTCTGCTAAAACTGTTAGAAATGGAATAACAGCACCCAAACTTGCCATCTCAAAAAAAGAAACAATTATTGCAAAGACTTGCATAAGCGCAAATTGCTTTTGCCTACGTTTAGATAAGTGATTCCAAAGTCTTGTTAACATGAGCTCAAAGTTAATAAAGAGTTGCTAAAAAGTGAAGATCAAACACCTGAATTGATAACGGCGACTACAATGTATGTTCTAGATTGCTTCTTGCTCATAGCCTGCCATCAACCTCATCTTTATCAAATAAGAGTTTAGCATCATACAATAAGTGTTTTTCAGCAGCATAAGATTTAACTGTCTCAATTGATAATTCCTT